>Ga0315275_10000096_pt1 | contig 66116 bp, 83 predicted proteins | sample YL17G03_0_MG_FD_205557 | JGI IMG/M metagenome (GOLD analysis project Ga0315275, IMG submission 205557) | Sediment microbial communities from Yellowstone Lake, YNP, Wyoming, USA - YL17G03_0 | ecosystem: Environmental > Aquatic > Freshwater > Lake > Sediment | place: USA: Wyoming | collected... | reverse complement strand
CCAGAAATTCCGTTGTCTAAATACTCTTCAACGATTTCCACGCCTTCTCTTTTACAAAAATCTCTTAGAGCTACTAACTGGGTATCTATGTTTTGCTCATTTTTTGAGACCCGAGCATAGAGTCCTGTTTTTAGTTGTTTCATAGTTTTACTAAACAAAAGGAGCTGGAACAAGAAACTATTGTTGAAGATAGCCCGTGTCCAGCTCCAAGTTTATTATACAAATAAAAATAGTTTCTTGGAATTCACGGGTGGTTATCTTCAACACCTTCATTCTACCTTATACCCAGATACCCTGTCAAGTAGAATTGATATGTATTGACCTATGTATATGAAAGAGCTATATTGTAATTGATGAAAGCTGAAACCTTTTTAAAACAACTTCTAACTCCCAAACAGACCGCAAAGAGATTAGGATTAAAAAGTGAATGGACTATTTACCGCTATATCAAATCTGGGAAACTCAAGGCAATCAAACTTTCTGCTCGGAATTTTAGGATTGAAGAAAAAGATTTGAAACAATTTATTAAGAAGCATAGGACAAAATAAATTTATGGAAAATGAATCATTTGAACAATGTGAAGCGAAATGCGAAGCGGAGAAAAAATCATTGGAAAGAACAGGAACTAAGCTTATTATATTTTGGTTTATAGTTGGTTTCATTCTTGGAGCAATTATTTTTTAAAAAAGCGAAATTATGAAAAACTGGTTAAAAGAAAATTGGTTAAGATTTATTATTAACTTTATCGGTATTTATATTATTTTATTGGTTTCTTTTAGTCTTTTGTTTGAACTACAAAAGCCAGATTTATTACGACTTTTTACAACGCAGGAATTGGAAAATTATACCAACGAATCTCTAATATCTTTACAGGTGGAACGGCAGAATGAGTTCTTATCTGGTGGCTTACTATTTTCAGCATTTTTCTTAACTATTGGGGTTTATTTATTTAGATTTAAAAAAGAAAAAAATGGAAGAAAAAATTAAAACAATCTGCCTAATTTTAATAACGATTTCTATTGTTGCTTTCGCTATTGGCTATGCTTTTAGAACCCTGATTGATGTCGGCTGTTCATCTCCCAAGCTTTACTCTGTGGAGAAAACTGGGACAACTCTTGAACAACTTGGTTCAGTGGAGTTTCTTGGTGTAAAATGTTTTCTTTGGAATAGGCAATTTCAGCTTCAGCAAAATTATTAAAAGTGGGAGACGAAATAAATTTATGAACTGGCAAAATTTTAGAAGTTATTTTAATCTTGATAGGGCGGATAGTGGTTTTCTTAGGCTTTTTATAGTTTTAATTTTCGCAGGTTTAGCTTATATTATTTTTAAATTTGCTTTCTCATTAACAATGACAGGAATAGAAGGCAAAATTAACATAGCAGTAAAATTTTCTGGTTGGAGTTTTTATATTGCTAATCTTTTTCCAGGAGGATTTTTTGCGATTTGCGGTGTTCTTATAATATGGAGATTACCCGAAACTTTAAAAAATTTACTAAAATAAATCTATGAAAGAAATTAATTGGAATGATGAAAAAAATATAATAATTGCTTTTTTAATAACGATAATTATTGTTTTCCTTTATTTAAATTTAACCCCATCCAGTAAATCTTCTGTTCCAAGTGAGCCTCCCTGTGAGCCAGATTATATGGGGGGATGTTGGTAATTTTTTCAAAAATATGAAAGAAAAAATTAAGATAGTTTGTTTAATGTTAATTACGATTGCCATATTGCTGTTTTCTTTCGCTATGCTTAGAATCTCAAATGATTACCACAGATGGGTCGGGGAAGAAACAAAATTTGAAGTAAGGGACTACACAAAGTAAAATACCTCTCAGGGGGGGCGAGAAAAAACTCGCCCCTTTTTTATTCCTCCATTTTCTTCTGTTCAGATTTTTTTAAACCCTCGTTTAAAATCGTTTTAAAGGGCAGGTTTGCTTTTTTTCTCCTCATATTACAAATCAAACCCTTCAAAGCTGGTATAATCTTCGTCTTCATTCTGCTAGACTTGGTTTTCCCTAAATAACGCCTCATTGGACACACCGAATCTTCTGGAAGTTCAACCCTTTCCTCCATATCAAAATCAAGCGGACATTTTGGAATTGAACAATTTTTCCATCTCGGACATCTTTCCATATTTTCTAAATTTTGTTTTTCTGTTATTTCCATATTTTATTCTTCTTCTATTGTGTTCTGGCGGTTTTCTTCCTTCAGTCGTGTTATTTGAGAAATGTTGTCCTCCAAGTATTCTTTGGTTGCTTTCTTGGTCTGTGCCTCAATAACCAAATCTGTGTCTTCAACTTCTCTTTTTATTCCATTCAATTCTTTTTCAATCAACAAATCTGCCTTTCTTAACAAATCAGCCAATTTTGTTTTTTCAGAAACCACCTCCAAATCGTCCTCTGGCTTTATTGTCAGGTGTCCCCTCCAGCGATTAGCCAGGTTTATTCCCTTCATTTCCTCTGCGGTTGTTTTACCGCTTCTTAATTCCGACAATGTTTTGTCTCTGTATTCCTCAATGGCGGAATAATCTTTTCGCAATGCTGTTAAATCTTTCTCTTTCTTCTCGGCAAGTTCTTCAAAAAGCTTATTCCTTTCAACAGCTTCCTTCGTTTTTCTATCTTCTTCAGCGTTTGGATTTTGGTTAATATAATTTATGATTCCCATAATTGTTTTGGTTAATTTAATTTAACGACCTTTAAATTTCTTCTTCAATTTCCTCTGGCGGAAGTTCAGGGTCTTTAATCGGCTCTTCTGCTTCCCTGATTTTTCGCCTTGCCTCTTCCAAAGGGTCAGGCGGAATTTCCACAAATTCGGGGTTTATAGGTTCGGGTATTTCTGGGTTCATATTGTTTAATTCTTTTAATAATTTTTTCTGACCTTTTAAATCAGCTCTGATTTTTTTGGCTTGGGTGGAATTTTCTTCAAATGTAAGGTCAAATGTCAGTTCATCTATCACTTTTTCTAATTCTTCAATCTTTTTCTTGCTCATACGCCACTATTCTTAATTCTTTGCTTCTTTTTGGCTTCCTGCCGAACCTGTTCTCTTTGTTCTTCAAGGGAACACCCGTAAAGTTTCTCTAAATCAGACTTTTCAATGGATATGTTTTCCAACTCTTCCTCGTCAAAGGAAGGTTCAAAAAGCAGATTTGTCTTTGTTTTCTTTTTCATATCTGGTTTTGATTTTTAGAGTTCTGATAAATCCTCTCCTTAAGTTTAAGCTCTTGTAATTCATTTTCTTCCGCCCTACTTAAGGGTTTTTTATATTGAATGATTGAAAAAGAATCGCCCTTATACTTCCGAACCCAGTAAATTCCAATCAAACAACCCACCACTTCTTCGTTTTCCCGTAGTTGAAAAACCTCCAAAAACTTGTCCCTCAAAAAAGAAAGATAGGCAATCTCTTCCCCCGTTCTAAGAGTTCTTTCTTTAGTGATTAAATTTTCTTTTTCTTGGTTTGTCATAAATGCTCAAAGTTTATGAGATGACTATATAATGATATTTACGATAAGCGACTCGGCACTCGGCACCCCCGCCTTTGACTTGAAACCTGCTTTATTCAGGCCTAAACAATCACTTGTTAATTTATTTCTTTATTCATAGAGAGATAAAGGGGTCTAAATAGGGGGGTGGATTATTTACAATACTTTTAAGTAAGGACAACTGGGCTTAATTTTTGTCAGAATTAATGTGAGTGCGTGAATATGATTAGATATTCTCAACCCCTTAATAAACCCTCTCAAGCATAATTCCTTTCTATTACTGGCCTCTTCTTTATCTGTCTTATATAAGCGTTAGATACTTACTTAGGGGCGGTTTTGCTAACAAAAACTAACATTTTTAAAGGGGCGGGTTTTTTCTTAAGAATCTTTTTATAACCACTCAATTTCCGATTCTTTACCAGCAAATTCCAACCAAGAACCATCTTTTAAAACAAACCATTTTTGCTCACCTTCTTTCCACCGCATATCAGAACCCCAGAAATGAGGCCTAAGATTGTTTAGGGGCTTCCCTTTCTTATAAGCCGTTATTAATTCTTCAGAAGAAAAAATATCTTCTTCTTTTCTTATCTCTTCTTTTCTTATCTTATCTAGGCAATCACCCTGATAGCACTCGGATAGCAATTTCACCGAAATTAAACCTAATTTTTTGAGTTTTAAAATAGTTTTACGAAACTTCTTGACCCGTTTTAGGTTGTTTTTCTTTCTAAAACAGATATTTTCGGTGATAAAAAAATCGTTTTTAGGTATCTTGTTATCGTTTTTCACAGCTAAAAGTATCAACCCGAGATATATCCAACGTTCATCGTCTTCTAATTGCTGGAATCTGTAATCTTGGAGAATATCAAGATAAAGCTTAATCCAGGCAATGCGCCTGTCTTTATAGTGCTGAAGTGTATCAAGATTAGGAATTACAATTACTTTTTTCATTTTTTTTGGAATAATAGGTTTCCCAAAGCAAATCTGCCAACCTTTCTAAAAAAACCTGACTCTTTTTTATTTTTTTCCGTTTTTTATTCATTAAATAAACCAATTTCTTCTGCTTTTTCTTCAAAGGCAGTTCTTATCAGCTCATAGGTTTCGTTGTTTATTGGCTGTGCGTAATACTGGTATCCAGACCCAAGCTTTTTTGCTGGAAACAAAAGTTTAATCCTTCCTGTTGTAGTAGCGTGTAAAGCTATTCCAGAAATTCTTAGACAATCGCCAAATAAAAAGCTTCCAAAACCTATTAAGCTTTCACGCTGAGCAATCGGGAAAATGTTTATTTCGCTAATTTTTATATCCATACAATTAAAAAACCCTTCTAACGTAGTTAAGAAGGGTGTTTTTTCAAAGTTAATTTTCGCACTAATTACCTCTTTAAAAACACTTCCTACTACGTTTTATTTCTATAAAAAAACGAGCATAAAGCTCATTTAATATACTAACAGAGATTTTTTGGCAAAAACTTACACCCCTAATTTCTTTTTTAGCTTTTCCTTAATCCTGTGAATTTTTATCTCCACCGCCCCTTTTGTTTTTTTAACTTCCGTTGCTATTTCTTTGGCAGATTTTCCTTCTTTCCATAATTCCCATATCTTTTTATCTTCCTTAGGAAGACTATTTTCGGAATTTTTTAAATCAAATAAGTTATCCCTTTTTTTTCCTTTTTCTATTATTTCTACAGCTGATTCGCTTGTAGCTACCCTTGATTCCGATAAAGAAACTGGCTCGTCATTAATATTTTCTTCTTCTTTATCCAAAGACAGAGGTATTTTATTTATTTTATTATATAACTCATCTGCTTCTTCATATTTACCTTCCCCAAATAATCTCTTTGCCTCTTTGAGTGTTTTTACATCTTCAGCTGACAATTCTAGTGCGTCATAATACATTTCCCTTGCCTTGTTTCTTATCATTTTTTTAATATAGGGAATTACGTCCCTAAGGTCTTTTTCATAAACCTTGTATTTTAAGACATTTTGCTGATATTCTTGATATAATTCTTGACCAGCATATAATTCTTGACCAGCATATAATTCTTGACCAGCGTCTTTAAAATCTTGATAAGAATCTTGATACATTCCCAAATTACCAAGACCATATTTTTGAAATATTACTTTGGAAAAATATTCAGCATATTTGTCTAAAAAGGCTCTGAATATTACCTTTCTGGTCTTATCATCTTCTTTCTTAGTAAATTCATACCATTCTTCTTTAAACTTTGAACCATTCCATTCGTAGCCACTCCCTCTTACTTTTATTCCCTTAAGTGGGTGGTCAAAGTAGAGGTAAGCGAAAAAACCATTATTAACTAACATTTTTAGATAGTCTTTGCCAATAGCTTTTTCTAATTCTTTTTCCGAAATTTTAAACTCTTCTGAAAATAAGAAAAACCCTTCATTGTTTCTTTTTTCATCTTCCTTATTTAATTTTTTTATTCCTAAATCCATATTTTTACCACTTAATTACCACTTATTAGTTATTAAAACACTATCACGCTTTCAAAACTTCCTCAACTCGTTAAGGCTTGAATTAGAGCCAGTTTTTCTTTGAGAGTGGATATGTAGCCCCAATCTTGAAGGAAGGTTAGGTTTGACGGGGGAACTGGAAGCACCGCAGCTTTAAAGAATCCTTTTTTATTTGTAGTTCCTTTAATTTTTTGATTTAATATAATAATGTCTAAACCAATTTATGCCATAGCGACAATTGCCGGGACCATTATCGGAGTAGGTCTTTTTTCTTTACCATACATCACCCTTAAGGTTGGCATACCGGTGATGCTTTTTTATTTCCTGGTTCTGGGTTTTTTAGTTACCATCATCCATTTGTTTTTCGGAGAAATAGCTTTGCAAACCCCAGATTACAAGCGCTTGCCGGGATTTGCCAAGATTCATTTGGGCAGCTGGGCGGAGAAAGTTTCTCTTGTTTCCACGATACTGGGACTTTTTGGAGCGCTTCTGGCTTATCTTATAGTGGGAGGAGAATTTTTAAAGGGCTTGCTTTTTCCTTTTTTCGGAGGAAGTTCTGCCGTATATGTTCTTTTATACTTATTTATTGGGGCTCTTTTGATTTTTCTCGGGATAAAGGCGGTTGCTAAAATTCAGTTTTGGGGAATGCTTTTATTCTTGATTATTCTGGTTTTAATATTTTTTAAAGGAAAAGGACTGATTGATGTTAATAATTTGTTTTCTTGTTTAGGCAGCGGGAATTTTAAAAATATTTTTCTACCCTATGGTCCGATTCTTTTTTCTTTGTGGGGAGCGTCTTTGATTCCCGAGGCGGAAGAAATGGTGCTGGACAGAAAGCAACTGCTTAAAAAAATAATTGTCATTTCTACCTTAATTCCTGTTTTGGTTTATCTTTTTTTCATTTTCTTGGTTCTGGGGATTACCGGTAGCCAGACAACAGAGTCAGGCCTTACCGGTCTTGTTAATTTTTTAGGTCCTGACGCGGTCAGGCTTGGATTTTTGTTCGGGCTTTTGACTACTTTTACTTCTTTTATCGCCTCTGGTCTTACTCTTAAAAAGGTTTTTTCATACGATTTAAAGATAAAAAAGGAATTTGCCTGGGCTTTAACCTGTTTCATTCCTTTGTTTTTATTCTTTCTGGGCATCAAGCAATTCATTCCGGTCATATCTTTTGTGGGTGGGGTAATGCTGGGCGTTGATGGTATTTTAATTCTCCTGATGTATCATAAAATAAAGAAAAAAACTTTGCTGGTTTATCCTTTAATTTTAATATTTATAGTTGGCATTATTTACGAAATAATATATTTTCTTAAATAAATTATGCTTTGGCCTTATCTTCTTCTTTTCTTTCTCTGCTGCGCCATGTTCTATTTCGTAGGAGAATTGATAGTCAGCAGCTTAATGAGAATAGCCAAGTTTCTTGGCTGGCGTGAATTCGTAGTTGCTTTTATTGTCATTGCTTTTGCATCTTCTTTGCCCAATCTTTTTGTGGGTATTTCTTCGGCTCTTCAAAAAATACCCCAATTATCTTTTGGCGATGTTGCCGGTAATAATTTGGTTGCTCTGACGATAGGTGTGGCTCTGGCAGCTTTTTTTGCCAGAGATGGCATACCGGCCAACAGCCGCGCCATTCAAACAACAGCTATTTTTACCATAGTGTCAGCTATTCTGCCCCTACTTTTGGTTTTGGATGGCGAACTTTCCAGAATTGACGCCCTGATTCTTTTGGGATTTTTCTTTTTTTATCTTTTTTGGCTTTTCAGCAAGAAAGAAAGATTTTCCAAGATTTACGACGGTCATAAGATTCATCCCTTTAAGGATTTCAAAAATTTCTTAAAAGATTTGGCAAAAATAGTTTTAGGCATTTTGCTTTTGCTTGTTTCTTCCCAGGGTATTGTTAAGTCGGCCCAGTTTTTCGCTTCCAATTTTAACATGTCTTTGATAGCCATAGGTGTTTTAATTACCGGAGCAGGTAGTACTCTGCCGGAAATTTATTTTGCCATTGCATCGGCGAAAAAAGGAGAAACCTGGCTGATCCTAGGGGACTTAATGGGAGCAGTCATTATTCCGAGCTCATTGGTTTTGGCTATTGTTGCTTTGATTTGCCCGATTAAAATTACCGACTTCTCTCCTTTTGCCATTGCTAGGATATTTGTGGTTATTTCAGCCCTCTTTTTCTATTTTTTTGTTCGAAGCGGGAAGCGGGTAAGCAAAAGAGAGGCCTTTTTTCTGCTTTTTCTTTACATTGCCTTTCTCTGGCTGGAAACCTTGATTCATTAAGCTCTTTACGCTATAATCAACCGCATGGAGCAGATTTTTCTTTTTGTCATTACTGGACTGCTTTTAATAGCAATTTTTTTATTAATCAGGAGAAATCCCAAGAACGAAGGCAATTCTTTCTTAATGCTCCAGCAGCAGATAAATCAGATTAACGAGGTTTTAGATAAAAAGCTGTCCGAATCAACAAAGTTCATCCAAAATCAGTACAATCAGAGTAATAGGATAATTAAAGATGTTACCGAGAAATTAACCAGGGTTGAGGATACTAACAGGCAGGTAATCAGCTTTACCGAACAGCTACAATCTCTAGAAAATATCTTTAAAAATCCCAAGCAGCGGGGGATCGTGGGAGAATATATCCTGGAAGAATTATTAAAGAACGTTTTCAGCCCAAAACAATACCAAATGCAGTATGAATTCCGGGACGGCGAAACCGTTGACGCGGTAATATTTTTAAAAGAAAAGATTATTCCCGTGGATTCCAAGTTTTCTTTGGAAAATTACAACCGTATTGTTGAGGAAAAGGATTTTAAAAGAAGAGAAGAGCTGGAAGCCGTCTTCAAGCAGGATTTGAAAAACAGGATTGATGAAACGGCCAAATACATCAGGCCCAATGAAAAAACTTTGGATTTCGCTTTTATGTTCATTCCGGCCGAAGCTGTTTATTACGATTTGCTGATTAATAAAATAGGAGCCATAAAGAGCAATACCAGGGATTTGGTTGAATACGCGGTAAGGGAAAAACACGTTCATATAGTTTCTCCAACCTCTTTTTACGCTTATCTTCAGACGATTCTGCAGGGATTAAGGGCAATGCAGATCGAAGAATCAGCCAAAGAGATCAGAAAGGGTGTGGAGATGCTGGGCAGGCACATAGGAAGTTATCAGGAATACTTGCGTAAATTAGGAAATAATTTAGGCGCTACGGTAAGCGCATATAATAACAGTTACAAGGAATTTGCTAAAATTGACAAGGACGTGGCAAAGATTACCGAGGGCCGTTCCAAAGTAGAAGTTAAACAATTAGATAAACCATCAATAGAATAAATTTATGTTGGCAGTAATACAAACAGGGGGAAAACAATATCTTGTTAGCCCCGGACAAAGAATAAAAATTGAGAAAATAGAAAAAAAAGAAGGAGATGAAATAATCTTCAAGCAGGTTTTGTTGTTGGAGAAAAACAAAAAACTGGAGATAGGGGATCCTTTGGTTGGCGGCGCCGAAGTAATAGCCAAGGTTTTAAAGCAGGGGAAAGCTAAGAAAGTAATTGCTTTTAAATACAAAGCCAAGAAGCGCTATAAAGTAAAAAAAGGCCACAGACAGCCTTTTACCGAGGTGGAGATAGTGAAAATAGGGAGCAAGAACGATTAATTAATAATTCAAAATGTCCGATTAATAGTCGGGCATTTTTATTTGACAAAACTAAAATAGTTATGGTATAATATAGACATCAGAATAGCTCTTTTAAAAATTTAAAAGAGGAAAGAAAAAATTAGATGGCTTAACCTGTCTATTGGTCTGTATGATTTGGTAGACAGATTTAGCCATCTAAACGCTTAGGAGGTGAATTAGGTGGTAGTAAAGGACATTGTGTTTGGACACGGATTTCAGGACGTCGATTTCGACCCGAAAGAAAAAGGTCAGGCGGCAGAAAATTATCTGAAAAAGTACGGCTGGAGACTTCATTCTCTTAGTTACAGCGAGGGAAAACCAACCAGGCAACCTCTCGATATTGCCGTTACTAAGTTGGTGGAAAAGATTGATGAACTCGGGTTGAAAAAATCTACGGTGGCATAGGCCATTCAATGGGTGGCTATGTAATTTGCGATCTCGCCCGGAGCTATAGAAATTTTGGGATCAAAGTAGCGATAATGGAAGAGACGCCCATCATGGGTCTTCCTCCATGGCTATTGCGCCTCTGGAGATTTTTCTCACAGAGGCAAGCGGATTATTCTTGGGGCTCGATCCAGGACATGAGGGAGGGCAGTGATTACATCACCAGGCTTAATAAGGATTGGCCGTCAGATATCCTCCGGTTCGAAATGGCCGGAAGCCTGTCCCAAAAGCTGAAGCGATTCTACAAGCTTCCCAAGGACATACCAGTAACGGTTTTCCCAAAGGTTGGGCACAGTGAATTGAGGGATGATCCAGCGGTGCTGGAACGCATTGTCCAAATCCTGGAATGCTCGACAATCAAGGGATATTACCGTTAAAACTTTCCTCTTTTCTTTTTTCTAACTCACAATGAATTGCGATTTGGAAAAAGGGAATGAAATACAGAAAAGCAGCCTTTTGGCTGCTTTTCTAATAATTTTAATTTTAGATTATTTCCTTCCTTCTAAAGCTGCTCCCAGGGTTTCATCATCGGCGTATTCCAGTTCAGCGCCCATTGGCAATCCCTTACCCAACTGGGTGATTTTTTTATTTAATGGCTTTAAAAGCCGTTCCAGGTATAAAGCTGTTGTTTCTCCTTCGGTGGTGGAATTGAAGGCAATAATGATTTCTTCAATTTCCGGATGGTTTTTCAGTCTTTCTTCCAGGGCATTTATTCTTAATTTTTCAAAATCTGTTTTTTTTAAAGAAGAAACAGTTCCTCCCAGGATGAAATACAAACCTTTGTATTTTTTTATTTTTTCAAAAGAAATCAGGTCGGTCTCTTTTTCCACTATACAAAGCAGGGTTTTGTCTCTCATTGGGTCAGAACAGACCTGGCAGAGTTCTCCTTCTCCTTCAAAAGGATTGAAACAGGAAGAGCAGGTTTTAACCTTATTTTTAATTTCTGAAATCGCATTGATCAATTCCTCAATTTCTTCTTTGGGTTTCTGTATCAGATAGAAAACAAATCGGGCGGCAGTTCTTGGCCCGACGGTAGGAAATTTGGAAAATATCTTGATGAGTTTTTCCGCGGATAAAGATTTCATTATTCTTGATAGCTTTTATCCAGGTTTTTGAAGGAGACTCTGGTTTCGTCAAAATACAGTTCCACCTTACCGACTGGGCCGTTTCTGTGCTTGGCAATGATTATGTCGGCAATGTTTTTCTTTGTGCTATCTTGCCTGTACCTGTCTTCACGGTAAATAAAAAGCACTACGTCGGCATCCTGTTCGATCGCGCCCGTTTCTCTTAGATCGGAAAGTCTGGGAATTTGCGGCGAGCGCTGTTCCGTTGCCCTGGATAACTGAGATAAGGCCAGAACTGGTACGGCCAATTCTCTGGCCAAAGATTTGAGAGAGCGGGAGATTTCCGTCATTTGCTGGACCATGGTGGTCATGGTGTTTCTGGGCTCCATCAGTTGCAGATAGTCAACAATAATGAGCCCAAGGCCTTTTTCCGCCTGCAGCCTTCTGGCCATGGCTCTCATCTGGAGAACGTTTACCATGGAGGCGTCGTCAATATATATGGGAGCTTCTGATAAAACTCCCAGGGCGTGCTGGATTCTGCTGAAATCATTATCGTCTCCGTCCGCGGAAAGCTTGCCGGTCCTTAATCTCCACAAATCAATTCCTGCCTGGTCGGCAATCAATCTGTCAACCAGCTGGTCCCGGGACATTTCCAGGCTGAAAATTCCCACAGGCACCTTTTCATTGATGGCCGCATATCCGGCAATATTCATGGCCAGGGCGCTTTTTCCCATTGAAGGCCTGGAGGCCAGGATTATTAAATCTGATTTTTGCAGACCGGCCAGCATGTTATCCAAACTGGTAAAGCCGGTCTTAAGGCCCCTTAATCCTTCTTTATGCTTGGACAGATTATCTATTCTTTCAAAAGCTTCTCCTAAGCTGTCCTTTACCGGCAGGAATTTCTGGGAAAGCCCTTTTTGGGCGATGCTGAAGATTCTTTTTTCCGCCTGGTCCAACAGCACCTCCGGGTCCTCGTTTTCATTGTACCCGTAGGTTGTCACTTCCGAACCGGCGTCAATCAAATCCCTTAAGATTCTTTTTTTTTGGACGATCTTGGCGTAGTTTAGGATGTTGCTGGCTGTAGGAACCGAGTTTATTATTTCCGTCAAAAAGCTGTTTCCCCCTATATCTTCCAGTTTTTCTTTTTCCTTTAATCTGTTGGCAACGCTTAAAAGGTCTATGGGTTCGTTTTTTTCAAAAAGCTCCTGGCAGGCCTGGTAGATTTCCTGGTGGGTTCCTTTGTAAAAATCCCTGGAGCTGATAAAATCAACCACTTTGACAATGGCGTTTTGATCAAGCAATAAACAGCCCAAGAGAGACTTTTCCGCCTCTATTGATTGGGGAGGCAGTTTTCCCGGCAGTTCAAAGTTTGAAGAAGAGTTGTTCATCGGGTATAATATAGCAAATAGCTGTTAATTTAGCAATATGAAAATAGGTTTAGTTTCTTGCCATTCTTTTTCCCAGCCCGGAGGCGTGAAAAACCATATACTGGGGCTACAGGAGGAGTTTAAGAAAAGGGGAATCAAATCAAAAATCATAGCTCCCAGGCGTTCAGGTTCGGAAAATTACGGCAAAGACGTCATTTTGCTTGGTACTTCTCTTCCTTTGAATTTTGCCGGAACGCAGGCTGATTTGGATATTAATTTTAATCCCTTGTCTTTGGATAAGGCCTTAAAAGAAGAAAAATTTGATATTCTTCATTTCCATAACTTCGGCTTTCCTTCAGCGGTTCAGGTTTTGGAAAGATCCCGAGCTCTTAATATCCTTACCTTTCATGCCAATCTCGACGGAAGCAATTTATTCAAGAACGTGCCCGGCCTGGTGTATTTTTTCAACAGAATAGCCAATTGGAAAGTAGACGGCATAATCGGTGTTGCCCGGCTAAACCTCAAACTCTTTAAAAGCTTTTCCGGCCCCAAGATAATAATACCCAACGGAATAGACCTGAAAGAATTTTATCCTTCAGTTGCGCCCAATAAAAAGTTTTCTAAGAAAGACGAAAAAATAAACATTTTATTCGTCGGAAGGATTGAAGAAAGGAAAGGATTGGTTTATCTTCTTCATGCTTATCAAATCCTGGAAAAGAAATATTCTAATCTGCGCTTGATAATCGTGGGTACTGGTCCTTTGCAGGAAGAGTGCCGTAATTTTGTCAAAGAACACGATTTAAAAGAAGTTCATTTTGAAGGATATATCAAGGATAAGGACTTGCCGGGATATTTCACCGCTTGCGACATATTCTGCAGTCCGGCAATATTCGGCGAGAGCTTCGGCATTGTTCTTCTGGAGGCAATGGCTTCCAAGAAGCCGGTGGTCGGTTTTGCCAATGAGGGCTACAAAGAGCTTTTAAGAGGAAAAAGGGGAGGGAATTTCTTGGCCCGGCCCAAGGATTACAAAGGATTGGCTAAAAAACTTGAGCTTTTAATAAAGAGCAAGGATTTAAGAAAAAAACTGGGAGAATGGGGGGTCAAAGAAGCTCAGAAATATTCCTGGCCCAGAATTGCCGACCGGGTACTGGCTTTTTATAAATACTGCAGCAAAGTTAAAAAACAAAAAAAGGACTAAGAAAGAAGTCCTTTTTTGTTTTATTTTAATTTAATTTTTTAATCTTTGGTCCTTGTTCGGTATCTTCAATCTGATAACCTAGCTTTTCAACTTCTTTTCTAATCTCGTCAGCTTTTACCCATTGTTTTTCTTTTCTGTATTTTTCTCGCTCATTAGCGAGTTTTTTAATATCTTTTTTGATTTCCGTTTTTTTGATTTTGTCTAAATCCAAACCAAAAATCTTGTCAAAATCCAATAAGACAGTATATTTTTCTTCATCGGATATTTTTTCATCTTTTATTACCTGCCACATGAGAGCTAGGGCTTGGGGAGTATTTAAGTCGTCCTGGATATATTCCAAGAATTTTTCCTGGTATTTTTTGCTGGGTTTTTTAGCTTTTATCTTTTTTCCCGAAAGATCAAGTATTTTATCGTAGAGATTTTTAAGAGAGTTTTCCGCTCCTTTAAGCGCCTCCCAGGAAAAGTTTAATTTTGAACGGTAATGGGAATTAAGGCAAAGATAGCGGAAGGCGAGGGGATTAATACCTTTTTTTATTAAAGTTTCCGGAGTAATGATATTTCCTTCTGACTTGGCCATTTTTTCCTCTTCTAGGTTTAAGAATTCTCCGTGCAGCCAATAATTGGCCAATATTTTATCCGTAGCTGCTTCAGCCTGGGCTATTTCATTGGTGTGGTGGATCTGGATATGGTCTATGCCTCCACAGTGAATGTCAAAAGGGGTTCCCAGGAATTTGGCTCCCATGACCACGCATTCGGTATGCCAGCCGGGAAATCCCTTACCCCAGGGCGAATCCCATTCCATTTGTCTTTTGACTCCTTTGGGAGTTAATTTCCAAAGCGCAAAGTCAGTAGGATTTTTCTTTCCTTTTACCATTTCTATTCTGGCTCCTGCCTTTACCTCCATTTTATTGTTTCCCCATAATCTTCCGTAAGTTTTAAGTTTTGAGGTGTTGAAATATACCCCGTCTTCAATCAGATAGGTGAATCCTTTTTTCTCCAAAACCTTTATCAAATCTATTTGTTCTTTAATGGTGTCGGTAGCTTTAATCCAGATATCAGGCTCTTTGATGTTCAAAAGCTTTAAATCTTTTTTAAAAGCTTTGGTGTAGAATTCGGCAATTTCCCAGACTGTTTTCTTTTCTCTTTTAGCTCCTTTTTCCAGCTTGTCCTCACCCGTGTCGGCGTCAGAAGTCAGATGACCCACGTCGGTAATGTTCATCACGTGTTTTACTCTGTACCCGCTGTAATCAAGTATTCTTTTTAAGAAATCTTCGAATAAATAAGTTCTCAGGTTTCCTATGTGCGCAAACCAATAAACGGTCGGACCGCAGGTGTAGATGCCGACTTTTTTGTCTTTCAGAGGTTTAAAATCTTCTTTTTTTCGGAATAGGGTATTGTATAGTTTTAGCATGATTGTATTATACTAATTTTTCTTGTTTTATGCCATTTTTGATAAAATAAAGATTGGTGCTATGATGAAAAAGCCTGAGAATATTATTCTTTGGCATAGTAGATTTACATCTTAATTGGGGCGAAAAGCATGAAAGCAGGAACAGTAATAGTGATTTGTTTGCTGTCATTTGTGGTTATATTGATAGCATCCGGCATTTTGAATGAACAGACGATTATCCGAGAGGCGGCCGCGGTAGGAGGGGTTTCGGTGCTGCTCGTGGCTATCAGTCTTGCAGCTGAAGTGAGAAAGTCAAAAACAGGAGTTGGTTAAATACGGAAAACGACGAATCTCTCTATAATTTCGGCAACGCGCTGATTTACATACTGATAATTTTCAACATAGCAGCCATGCTGAGATCTTTGTCCGTGTAATATTTTACACCGGCACAGTCTTGATATAATCTTAAAAAAAGAGCCTTCCAGCTCTTTTTTATTTGAATATCTCGGTGCTTAAGTATTTTTCTCCCCGGTCGGAGAAAATGGTAACTATATTTCCCGAATCCATTCTTTGGGCTATTTGTTGCGCAATAAACAACGCCGCTCCAGAAGAAGGTCCGGCAAAAACTCCTTCTTTTTGAGCCAGGTCTCTTATGGTTGAAAAAGCTTCTTCTTCATCAACTTCGATTATTTCATCAATGATTTTTAAGTTCATAATCGGTGGTATATATCCTTCTTTTAAAGATTTCAGCCCTTCAATTTTTGAGCCCAGTTTGGGCTGGACCCCGATTATTTTAATTTCCGGGTGTTTTTCTTTTAATCTCTTGGCTATTCCGCTGATTGTTCCTCCTGTGCCCAGTCCGGCAACAAAATAATCGATTCTTTCTCCATTGGTCTGTTCCAATATTTCTCTTCCGGTATCTTCATAATGTATTTCAAAATTAGCCTCATTTTCAAACTGATTGAGCAGAACCATGTTTTGGTTTCCGTTAACCAGCTCTTTGGTGAATTTTATTGCCGCATCGCGCCAGTCTTCCGGTTTAACAAGAATCAGTTCCGCTCCGAAAGCCTTAATCATTTGTCTTCTTTCCGTGCTCATTGATTCGGGCATAACTATTTTTATCTTGTATCCTTTTATGCTGGCTACCATTGCCAAGGCAATGCCGGTGTTTCCGCTGGTAGGCTCAATAATAGTTTTGTCTTTTGTCAGGACTCCTTGCTTTTCCGCTTTTTCAATCATAGCCAAAGCAATCCGGTCTTTTATGGAGCCGCTTGGATTGTATCCTTCCATTTTGGCAAAGATGTTTGTTTTGGGATTGGGATTCAGTTTTTCAATTTTTACCAGGGGCGTATTGCCTATGGTGTGTAATATGCTCTGCATAACAATTAAAAAGCCTCCGTTTTAAAGAGGTCAGTTCTGTTTGTTCTTTAATTTTTAGATAAAAGACCAACCTCTTCTTAGAAGGCGCAACAACAGGCGCAACAATTAAGGTTAGTTTCTTTTTTCATACAGTATTTAGATTAACAACAATAAATATGCATGTCAAGTCTTTATTTGACAAAAATTTATTATTTGGTATACTAAAAACAGAGTTTTTGTTCTTTAACTTAAGTTAAAAAAGGATAGAAAAGTCTTATTAAAGATCATCAGTAAAGGAGGTAAGAGTAAATGGTGGTTGACGGGCTAAAATTAACGATTATTTTCCTTTTTGAATTTCTAGCCTCTTTTCTTTTTTCGGCACTTCTCTCTTTTGTGATATTTTTAAATTCTATTGGTTTCGAAAAGTCTTTAAGAATAGTACCTACAGTTTTTTGTCTGACTGCATTGGCTATAAGCATTCCTTTGACTCTCTTAACATTAATATTATTTTTTAAGACGGCTCGAGATATGTGTTGTTCTGCTAAAGCAGAACCAGAAAATCAATTATTTGTCAAAAGAACGACAGGTGATAGTTGAGCCATTTTTCTGATTATCTTTTTTCATCCATAAACTCTATTAAAGAAGCCTAAAAACTTCTTTTTTCTTTTTGATAGTTTTTGATTTTTTAATAAATCCATGATAATATTATTGCAGTCATTAATAATTTATCATTAACTTTAAAAATACAAATGAAAAAGATTGATGTTGTTTTAGCTCTTATTACCGGAGAAATAACCGGCTGGTTTTTTTACGCCATGCTTAAAAATATGGGAGTTACTATAAGATATCTGGATTGGGCGGCAGCCCTGGTTTTTCCTTTTCTGGCTCTTTTCGGGCTCTGGGTTTGTTTTCTTCTGGGGAAGAAATTCATTTCTATTTTCCAGGCAGCCAAATATCTTTTAATAGGAATACTGGCCACCTTAATTGATTTGGGAGTGATGAATATCCTTATTACGATTTCCGGTATTGCCACAGGTATGTATTATTCTGTTTCCAAGGGTATTTCCTTTCTTTTTGCCACTTTCAGCAAATATTTCGGAGACAAATTCTGGGCTTTCGAACAAATGGAAAAGGAAGAAATGAAAAAAGAATTTGCTAAGTTTTTCTTGGTTACCCTGGTGGGTTTGGTAATCAATGTATACATCGCTTCCATCGTTGTTAATTTCTTGGGTTATCATATTGTAACTTTATTTGGTTCCCAATTGGGCTTAAATGAAAAGATGATAGCCAATATTGGGGCTATTGTGGCTGCCGTCGCAGTAGCGGTTTGGAATTTTGTAGGGTATAAGTTTATTGTTTTCAAAAAATGAACAATCTGGTTTTATACAGAAAATATCGTCCCCAAACTTTTGGGGAGATTATCGGACAGGAGCACGTGGTTAAGACTCTTTGCAACGGCTTGGCTTCGGGAAGAACTTCCCATGCCTATTTGTTTTCCGGACCTCGCGGTTCGGGCAAGACCACCATTGCCCGGGTTATGGCCAAGGCTCTTAATTGTCTGAATAGAAAAGATAATCAGTTTGAGCCCTGCAATAAATGCTCTTCCTGTCTGGAGATAAACGAGGGAAGATCTATTGATTTGATTGAGATTGATGCCGCATCTCACAGGGGCATAGAGGAAATGAAGGAATTGATAAACGGAATACATTTCACTCCTTCCAAATCAAAATACAAGGTATTCATCATTGACGAATGCCATCAGCTAAGCAAGGAAGCGGCCAATGCGCTTTTAAAAACCTTGGAAGAGCCTCCTGCTCATGCCATTTTCATCCTGGCCACCACTGAGATTCATAAGATGATTGCTACCATCATTTCCCGCTGCCAGAGGTTTGATTTCAGAAAGCTTACCATGGCAGAGATAATCAGAAAGCTGGATTCAATTATTAAAGAAGAGGGGGTTAAGATTGAAAGGCCGGCTCTGGAAATGATTGCTTTGAATTCCAGCGGTTCCATCAGGGACGCCGAAAGTTTACTAGGCCAGGTTCTTACTTTTCAGGATGTTTTGGACGGCAAGCAGGAGATTAAGGCGGAAAAGGTGAAGGATTTACTGGGCCTTGTGGAAATAAATTTAATAAGTCAGTTTGTGGAATTTCTTTTTGATAAAAAGGTTATGGAAACCATTAATTATCTGAATGAGATTAATGAGAGCGGTTATGATTTGCAGGAATTTGCCAAGGGTCTCATAAATTATCTAAGGCAGGCTTTGATTGTACGTTTTTCCGGGGATTCAGCTGTTTTAGGAGGAAATCCCATAGTCAGCGGTTTAACCATGGAAGAGCTTGAAAAACTTAAAAAAAGAGCTAATGTTTTTAAGGAAGAAGAATTGAGAAATATCTTGAATCTTTTTATGGAGGCTGAGAATAGGATGAAATATGCTTCCATACCTCAGCTACCTTTAGAGCTAGCTATAATTGAGTCAATCGGGGTTAAAGAATAAACATTGCGGGGTCGTCTAATGGTAGGACAGCGGCCTTTGAAGCCGTTTATCTTGGTTCGAATCCAAGCCCCGCAGCAGTCAGCTTATAGTATCGAGAGACCGAAACGCCTAATTTATCTTTATGTTTTTAGAAAAAATATTTAAAAAAAATCATCAGGAAAAAAGTGGAAGAGAATCTGGTCTACGATGGTTTCCAATATGGGAAGATGAAGAATTATTATCTCGAATAAGGTTTAGTTTATATAAGGCTAATCCTAAATATTTGCGAACAGAAACTCGGATCAATCTTAAATTAGTCGAATATAAAACCGAAATTGAGGAAAGCGTAATTCCTGAAATTCCACTTAGATCAGTATCAGAATTAATGGATAAATTCGAGATAACGACTTTACAGGATTTACTTTCGATTTCTCCTTCCAATTTTCAACCTAAAATAGTCAAAATAGAAAACCCCATTGCTATTATGGTGGATGCACTACTGACTTACGAAGTTCAAATTGAACAAATTGAAAGGCGAGGCATGGAAGAGGCAAAATCACTTCGCGAAAAATTAGAGAAATTGAAACGGGAAGATGATTTTAAACTTTTACAAGAATTACACTCTGATTTGTATAACATTATGAAGAATAATAAAGAAATTAGGATGGATGCTATTTTCGAATCTGGTAAAAGAAGGAAGCCTGATATAAGAAATTTTTTGGGTAAAGAATATTGCTTGTTAATGAGTCATTATGGCCAAGCAACTTTTAATGAAGAAAAGAGCACTGCAACAGGAGGCAACATGCTACCGATATTTATTCCTAGAGATGGGTTTAATATGCTTCCATACGGAGAAATGTTTATGGGTCGAGTACTTGGGGTAATATATCTTAATCCTCAACCAATTTTTAAAAATTTAGGACCAGGATTCTGTTTAATTGTTGCGTCTGTTTCGGTGCCTATGCATCCAGAAATCCTTAATAGATGAGTGACCGAGACAGGTCAGTGGGGAAGCCCCAAAGTAGCCTTAATTTCCTCTTAAAGCCTTAGTTCTAAACCAGGACATACAGCCACTATCAAAATTTTAACTTATGAACTATAAAAATATTCAATTCGGAAGCGTTGATAAATTTAACGTTATAATTGAAACGCCGAAAGGCAGTGAGAACAAATACGAGTATGATGAGAGTTCTGATGCAATAAAACTTGATTGGGCATTCAAAAACGGCTTTTGTTTTCCTTTTGATTACGGTTTTATTCCTCAGACTTTAGCAGAAGACCACGATACGGCAGACGTTTTTGTGATAAATGACAGTCATTTTTACCCTGGTATTATCGTGGAATGCAAGGCAATCGGCATAATAGAAGTCATAGATAGGGGAGAGAAAGATAATAAAATAATCGCTGTTCCCTTGGCTGACCCGGTATACGGTAAATACGAATCCTTACAAGACCTTTCATTTGATTATAAAAATGTTTTTGAGAATTTTTTTAAAGAATTAGCCATTCAAAAAAGTAAGAAAATTGAAATTAAAGGTTTTAGTGGTGCCGATGCCGCAAAAAAGTACATATACGAAACTCATAAAAATTTTAAATAATAGCCCCGATCGAGATTTATCGATGAGTCATCCCTATAAGCTTATTATATTTTTATTAATTAGAGAATTTTATGATAAACGAAATTAGTGAAAAAATAGTCAAAAGCCCTGAATATAAACCGGGCACATATCCCAAGGGCTGTGAATATTGTGTTAAAGGAGAGAAAGTCACTTTTTATGCAACATTCAAATGCGATTACAAATGCTTTTATTGTTCGGTTCCGTCCGAATTCAGAAATACAGAAAAGATGATGGTTGGGAATATCCCGGTTAAAGACATTGACGAAGCCTTTAAATACATTAAGAAATACAATTGCGTGGCTATTTCTGAAGGAGAGCCCTTAATTTATGTTGATAAAGTTTTAAATATTATTAAAAGAGCAAAGGACAATAATATATATACTTATCTTTTTACTGACGGAAGCGGCCGTGGACGTTTAACGCCTTCTTTACTGAATAAGTTAGTGGACGTCGGTCTTGATGAAATAAAAATGTCCACAAAATTAAAAGATGAAAGGACATTGTTATTCGACCCATATAAAATAGTAAAAAACTCTCCTATTCCTATTCACGCAGAGTTTCCCATGTTGCCTAATCTTGCGGATGAAGTATATGATTTTACACTGAGACTGAATGATATCGGCGTGTCTTATTTGCTTTTGGACCAGCTAGAATTTACTACAGGCAATGCCAGTGAAATGCTAAAAAGAGGCTTTAAAGAAAAAGATGGCATTGTATTAGGAAGCGAAGAAGCGGCTTTTGAGATTATAGAAAGAGCTCAAAAGGATAATTTAAATATAAAAGTATTATATTGTAAAGCTTCAAATCCAAAGCACCAGTATAAATATGTCTAAGATAATTTTAGCCACAACCTCGCCTTATCGTATAGAAACCTTTGGATATTTAGGTATTCCTTTTGAGGCAGAGGGCAGTAAGGTAGATGAATCCCAGGTAGAGAGAAATAAGCCTGAAGAATTAGTAAAACAGCTTTCTAAGTTAAAAGCTGAAGCAGTAGCCAAAAACCATTCTGACGCTATTGTAGTTGGGATGGATTCAGTAACCTATTTTAATGGCCAAATTCTTGAGAAGCCAAAGTCAAAAGAAGAAGACTTCCAAAGATTAAAAGCTTTATCCGGCAAGAATCATCAATTTTATACAGGAATCCATATAATTAATAAAGCTACCAACAAAACACTTTCAAAAATTGTTACAACAGATGTTTTTATGAGGGAGCTTTCCGATGAAGAAATAAGCAAATACCTTGACGAAGATCCCCATTTTAATACCTATGCCTTGGGCTATGATCCTGTAAAACATATCAGTTCTTCATTTGTTCGAAGAATAGAAGGAAGTTATTATAATCTTTTAGCCGGTATCCCTTTGGAAACAATAATTGAAATGTTAAGCGAAATTGGTTACAAAGAATAAACCAACCTTATGAAAATTACACTTTGCGGAAGCGTAAAATTTGCTAAAGAATTGGTCGAGGTTTACCACAAACTTGAAAAATTGGGGCATACGCCGATGATGCACGAAAAAATGTTCGGCATAGCCGATGGTACGGCGACTGCCATCATCGACGGTATAGAAAAGGATCATGCGAAACTGAAGCGACAGGAAGGATTTATCAAATGGTGGTATAACTGCATTTTGAGCGGAGACGCGATTTTAGTCTGCAATTTCGACAAGAACGGAATAAAAAATTACATCGGAGGCAATACTTTAATGGAAATCGGTTTTGCCCACGTCAACGATAAAAAAGTATTTTTATTAAACTCAATTCCCGAAGGAGTTTCTTATGCGGATGAAATTAAGGCAATGGTTGATGTTGTTTTAAACGGGGATTTGAATAAAATTGCTTAATTAATAGTCTCGAATAAGACAATAATTTAATAAAAAATAAAAAAACAGCGGGTAATATTTTTTAAATATTACTCGCTTTTCAGGCGCCTTGATCAGGCACTTTTCATCTTATACGCAAGATCTTGAGGGTCAACCAGGGGAAGCTTTATGGGCATATTTCTTTCCCTATGGGAAACATGAGCGGCGATCAAGACCTCCAGGGTCTCGTAGCCGTCTTTTCCGCCACAAAAGGTGGTTTTCCCTTCCAGGAGCTGCAGCACTGCAACGCGTCCCCATTCTTCCATCCTGAGGTCCTGCGGTGCGGAAATTCTGACTTCCTCCATCTCGCCGTAATAGTCGCGAACGGGACTGAGGTTTTTTCCTGACCGCATTTTAACGACCCAGTTTTCAGATCTGCCCACTTGGTCATTTGTGATGAGTCCTCTCGTGCCCACTATCTCGTAGTGGAGCGGCGTAACAATGCCAGGCCCTTCGTTGATAAAGGTTTTTACGTCGTTATCAAAGTTGATTAGTATTTCGGCCGGGTAATCTTTGAATTGCGGACCGCGGGGATTAGGCTCTTCAATTGGATAGAGCCATCCGGTCACAGAATTCACCTCTGCATCCGTAATCCATCTGGCAAAGTCAATCCAGTGAGTGCCAAGATCGCTCACCCTTGCTCCGCCGCAGGAAATGCTGATGTGCCGGAGATCTCCAATCGTTCCCTCCTGGATTAACTTCCGGATTTCTTGATGTGCTGGCCACCAGCGACGAGTGTGGTGGACCGTCAAGAGAACGTTGTTGTCTGCGCAGGCCCCGATTATTCTTCGGGCACCATACAAAGAGGTTGCCATTGGTTCTTCGCAGAGAATGGCTCTCGCTCCGCTTTTGGCTGCTTCGATAGCCACCGGTTCATGATTCTTGGTCCAGGTCGCCACGGCTACGATATCCACTCCCGGGTTTTCCTTAAGGCAAGCCTGCCAGTTGGTGTAGATTTTGGGTATTGGTCCGCATTCAACCAGATCAGGGAAACTTCTTGCCCATGATTCTTTGGTTGTCGGTGTTTGCGGCCCGAATTTTGCTGGATCGGTGTCACAGACCGCTACTTCAATGCCGAGGCCGTTCATTACGCGGAGTAGTTGTTTTCCTTGCCCTCCAAATCCAAATATCAGTGCTTTCTTCATCGTTTTTTTCCTCCCTTTTCTTTTTTTGTTTCCTCTCAAATCTGAATATTTTTACCCTTCAAGTTCCTTATTTTAAAGAACTTTACTGTTGATTATGGGATGTTCAGCACCCCATACGATTACTAATATATTATATTTTTAAAAAATGTCAAGATTAGATGTGTCATGGCGGATGCCCCCATATTTTTTATTGATGAATTTTCTTTTCTGTAATATAATAGTGTTTGTACAATGTCTTTAGATTGGCAGAAATTACTTAAAATTGCGTATCTTGAAGCGCAGAAAAGTACTAATCCCTCCACTCAGAATGGGGCTATTTTAGTTGACGATAAGGGAAATGTTATTCTTTCTGCGGTTAATAGTTTTCCGGACGGAGTAACAGAAACCGAAGAAAGGCAAAACAGACCTTTACGTTATAAATTCAGCGTACATTCAGAAAGGAACGTACTTTATCTTGCCGCACGGCTTGGAATAAAAACAGAAGGCTTACTTATGGTGTGTCCATGGGCGGCCTGCACCGATTGTGCCCAGGGTATAATTCAGGCAGGCATTAAACGATTAGTGGTTCATAAATAGGCCCTTGATAGGTCTACCCATTGGAAAGAGGATATAGAGCTTGCTTTTACAATACTTCGTGAAGCCGGAGTAGAGATTATTATTTTTGATGGAAAGATAGAAGTGGGTAAGATTTTGCGAAGCGGAGAATTCTGGGAACCATAGAAAATATTTAATTTCTGTTAAAATAAATTAATGAACATATTAATTTCCATACCAGCAATAGTTTGGCTTTTGATTTCTGCTTTATTTTTTGCTGCCGGTGAGTTTCTTTCAAAATTATGGGGACAGGCCCCGAGCATTCGTCTCACTATTTTGGTTGTGTTAGTATATTCTTTAGGTTCCATTACTTGGCTGCCCGCGCTTCTTCATAAGAATCAATTATCAGTAATGGGAACGCTATGGCTACTTTTAGGGGTATTAGCAACAATTATAATCGGAGTTTTTGTTTTTCACGAACATTTAAATCGTTACCAGATAATAGGCGTAGTTTTAGCCTTATTGGCCATGATTTTAATTAATATTAAAAATATTTAGAAACAATAACTATCTAAAAAATCACTAAATGGAGCAAAGCAATAATCCCTTGAGAAAAGTTAATAATGTAGATCAAAGCGTACGAGAATACATTAAGAAGTATGGTTTATTTTTTTTGCTTCTTGTCATATTTTTTTGCTTGGGATTGCTTAAACAATCTTTGCAGCTGTTATCCATATCGTTTTCTCTTTTTGTTTTAGGAATAATTGCTCTCTATGTTATGGCGCAGGGGCAATTTATGAGACAGGTTGCGGCTGTCCTTGATTGTAAGTATTCTGAGCAGGGAGACATAAAGACGGTAAATGGTGAATTGTTCAAAATAGGTTATTCTCAGAGGATTTTTAACGTTCTAAGCGGTTCTTACAAGAGTTTTCCTTTACGCATATATAATTATCAGACCAATTTTAGAGTAGGTAAGAATCAAGAAACTTACAGTTATACTGTATTTGAAATTACCTACGACTGCAGTTTGCCGCACGTGTTGTTGATAGCCAAGGAAGGATATATTTTCATGAATCCTAGGCTTCCTGGTGGAATACAAATTAACCTTGAGGGAGATTTTTATAAATATTTTAATCTTTATGCTGAAAATGATTTTGAATTGGAGGTATTCCGCATATTCACTCCGGATAACATGGCGCAGCTTATCGATAAAGGCAGGGGATTGAATTTTGAATTTTGTGAAAATAAACTTTATATATTTAAGCACAATATAATATCGACAAAAGAAAAAATGGCTGCTACTTATGAAGCTGTCACGCTGCTTTCAGATATGTTTGCCCATCATTTCAAAGAGACAAGCGACGATGTTGAAGCCATGGAGAATGTAATAAAAGGGTCTAAAACTTAGAATCAATCTCATTAAAAAGACAGGCTAAAATAGCCACAAGGGCGTTTTTTTTGATGTGTTACGCAAGGCTATTTAAACATTAAATTTTATTTGACAATTACTAGGGTTAATTATATATTATCTGATTAATCGCCTAGAGGGGCGATAACGGTTCAATATGAACCTTTAAATCTTAATATGGGGTGAGAATTATGGTGAAAGTGAGGGGAAATTTGAACAGATGGCTGAATGTAGAAGCAATCCAGGAATTACTGGGTTGGAGTCCAGAAAGTATTGATCTGCTGATTAATGGCTTATCGCCATCAATATTGAGAAGTTCCGATGGAAAGCGCATCGTAATCAAGCTAAGTGATTTCAAAGAATACCTTATTGCAGTTAAAAAACTCGCAGATTCGTTTTTGGGAGCGCCTCCTTCTAAAAAAGTAAAAGAGAAAATTCCTGAACCTAAAGAAGTAAAAGATAACATCAAAAGATTGACAGGAAAAGAGGCTGCAGAAAGATTAAATTGTAGTTACGAAAATCTTCTTGTATTGATTAAAAAACACGGTCTGCCGGAAAAGAGGTACGGACGGGGAAGGCATATTTATTTGGATGATCTTGAAGAATTTTCAAGCGCAAATCAAGAACTCATACGTTCCCTTGAATCTAAAACAGAAGGAAATGTTGTAACTGATGCTGTTCCTCGTTCGGGAGAACTGGAAAAAACGCAAGATAATACTGAAGTTCCGAAGGAAGGAGATGAAACAGGTAAGACTGACCAAGATCAGTCTCAAGCATCCACCGTACCGTCTGCCACCGTACCATCCGCTGATGGTTTGGAAGTTGCTGTTCCGCAAAATACTGAATTGAAAAAAGATCCTATCCCGGATACCAGCTCAGTTGAAAACGATGCCAAGCCAGAGGAAGAATCGACACCAAATAAGAACGGCAAGCAAAGTGATCCGGCCGATAAAGAAACCTCGCAAAATAACGAATCAGTCACCAATCAGGAGGTACCCAAAGAGGAAGGCGCTTGTAAGTTTGTTTCTATCAAATTAACAAAGGATGGATGTAAAATTGACGATGTAGCAATGGCCCTACATATGTCCGTAACTACTCCCATGAAGTGGATTCACGCTAAGGCAGTGCAAGCAAAAAATGTTCCGGGAGAAAGAGGGGATGAATTGTATATTGATCCCGAAAGTCTGAAAGCTTTCTTGCTGAAAGAAAGGAACACCGTAATAACATTTTTTGATACCAAGGGTGCCAAAAAGCCACATTAATCCATACCGGCACGTTAAATCATCAAAGAGGACTCTTTTTAGCCCTCTTTTTTATTGCCAGTTAGCGATTTTTTGATAGAATAAAACAAATGGTCAAGAGTATAATAAAAAATAAAAGATAAGAAAAAAATGGGAATAGGATGGCAAAATAGAAAACGACTTAACAAAAAATTAAAAAAGAGGGGAAGAAGGAGAAGTCAATCAAAGAAAAGATAATACAGGCTAACATAAAACCGCCCATCGAGCGGTTTTTTATTAGTCCGCGTATTATAAATCTTTTTCTTCTTTTTGCGAACTTTCCAAATAGTTTAATTCCTTAACCTGCTTTTTAATATTTTCCAAAACGTCATTAAGATGGGCGGGAGTAAACTTTACCGTTCCGGCGCATTCGTGGCCGCCACCCTCAAGGTGAGAATAGGGAAGGTCTTTTTTTACTCTTTTTATTATTTTGGACAGGGGCAGAACCGGTTTTGTCGCTCTTAAAATAATCATATCGGACATATATCCCAGCGTTATGGCGGGCAAATGCTCTTTTTCTTCGGCTATCGTGTCATGTATCATTCCGACGACCCTGCCGGGATTAGGATATTTAAATTTCATCGTGTATTTTTCCAAATCGATTGTTGATAACAATACTCCGTTGATATTAAGCGTTCTTAAATAGGGAAGAGTGCTTTCCAGCTGAGTTTTGGAACTTTTTCTGACTTCTTCGTTTATTATCCTTACCAGCTCGGGGTTTTTGTACAGCTCTTCAAAAAGCCCTTTCCCGGCGTCAAACTTCAAGTGATAAGCGATAAAATCAATCGCTGTTCCGATTTCCTGCAATTCCTTTCTTGTTTTCCCGCTGTTTTTTATATATTTTTCCGTTTCTTCAATAATGGACCTGTCGCTTATGGCTGCTACAGCTGGTAAAGGAGGGTTGGAATAATCTTCGCATATCCACCTTCCCAGTTCGTAGGCCAGCATTCCGGCGCAGGTCTGGCTGTTTAATCCTTCAAGATAGGGATTGAGATGGAAGGAAAGGTAAGGGTCAACCAATGTTTTTTTGTTATTAATTACAACAGGATTATGGTGGTCGATAACGATAATCTCAAAACCAAGGGAATGAAGCGTTTTTACTCCAAAAACGTCTTCAGGCGTGGAGCCGTTATCCAAAACAATGACCAGAGGTTTTTTCTGCCCGTGTTTTTCTATTATTCTTTTGTTCAGAACAACATCTCTGAAGGCATCGCTTATCTCATAAAAAGGAGCCCGGCTGGGAGAACGAAAAATATTGTAGTCCGGGTTTATGCCTATTTTTTCCATAAGCATTCGGCAGGAATGCGATATGGCCATTCCCGCATTTATCCCGTCAGAGTCGGAATGATGCCTCATCATTATGGGCTGGTTTTCCAAAATGGCTTTTCTTATCCTTTTGGCTATCTTGTAAAAATAGGGCCTTAATTTTTCAAACCTTTCTGATTTTATACTAAACTTAGTGTTTATCGGTACGCTGTTTTTTTCTATTATCGGGTTGAAATCTATTTTTGATTTTCTTATATCATCAAGCTCTATCTGCAGCTTTCCCGCTCTTTCGTTTACCCTGCCTGAAATCTCAACAACGTCATCAACGTCAAATTCAGAATCCTTTATCACGGCGTCAACGCTGCCGTAGCCGTCGCTCACGGAAAATATTACCGGACCGGGCTGGCTTCTTCTCATTATTTTTACGTTTCCCGAATAGTCGTCTCCATCCTTCAGATCGATTATGGTTCTTACCAGTCTTTTTGCGGGTGTTCTAAAACCGAAATTTTTCCTTGGTTCGAATTTTTTGTTTTTGTAATTGTTGTCCATGCTATTATCTTATCACATCTTGAATATTTTAAAATATTGACAAAGTTGATGAAGTACCCTAAATGTCTCGAACCTTGCGGTGCTCGTTTAGACAGGATTAGTAATACCCCGACTGATCCCGATGATGCGCTTTGCGGTTCAGAGTGCAAAATTTGCGGAAATATTCACAGCAGAGGATGCCGTTGCGAATGTTGCAGTTCTTTAATTACAGAAGATCAAATCGCAAAAGGAAGTGTTTAAAACCCTTCCTTTCTTCATTTAGAAAGCTGGTATTTTAAAAAATTAAAAAATCCCCTAAGCGGATTTTCCGTTCAGATAAGCGGATTTTCCGTTCAGAGGAATTTAAAGGGAGAAATTTAGATTGTAGGTGCTGTAACAAGAACAAGAGCAATGGTTCTTTTCTTGATTTCTTTCTTCTGTACGGCTGGGGTTTCTGAACCGGTCATTTCAGCATATGTGGGATGCTTAATCACTGGTCGACCAGCAGTTCTATTTCCAAGTCTTTCGCGACCGACTCGGTTTAATCGACCAGCAGTTCTATTTCCAAGTCTTTCGCGACCGACTCGGTTTATCGGTTTTTTTAACATAAGCTTTTCTCCATAAAAATAACTAGCTTTAATAATACACCAGAGCATTTTATTTGTCAAATATAAAATAGTCAATAAGGCGTTTTATTGATATAATAAATACATTGATATGCAAGTTAAAAAAATTTCAAAACTAATATTGTCGGTTGTTATTTGTGAGTTGGTAGGAGGAATAGGCGCTATTTTCACCACTCCGGCGATTCAAGGATGGTATAGTACAATCCAAAAACCTTCTTTTAATCCGCCCAATTGGCTTTTCGGGCCGGTTTGGACTTCTTTATTTTTCTTAATGGGAGTTTCTTTGTATTTTATTTTGGAAAAAGATCTTAAAGATAAAGAAATCAGAAGGGGATTAGGGATTTTTGTTTTTCAATTTGTTTTAAATGTATTGTGGTCATTTATCTTTTTCTATTTACAAAAACCATTTTATGCTTTTTTAGAAATCATAGTTTTATGGTTTGCCATATTGTCCACCATTATTCAATTTCAAAAGATTGATAAAAAAGCAGCTTATCTGCTTTGGCCCTATTTATTGTGGGTTACCATAGCAACTATTCTTAACTTTTCCGTTTGGAGATTAAATTTATGAAAAAATCCATACGAAAACAAAACAAAAAGGAGTTGAAGATAATAGGGCGGCCGATAGCTGCCCGGCTTGAACGCAGGAGATTTAGAGAGAAAAAGAAGTGAACGATAATTTGACTAAATAGATATTTTATTGTATCCTATTTTCATTGCACCTTAAAATCAAACTGGGGTGCAAAGTTGGTGATAAGCGATGGAAAAAACGTCAAAACCGGCAAGCACATCAAAACTATTAAGCATAACAGCGCCATTTCTTTTTCTTTTCTTCATGTCGGGCGCATTGATTTACTACTCTCTCAGCCTCATAATTCCCGTCTTCCCCAAAATAACGGTAGAGGAGGGACAAGCGACGGAGCAGAAATCAGAAAAACCTATAAAATAAGAGGATTTAAAACCCCTCTTTTTATTTGACAAAAGATACATGGTGAGGTATAATAAAAATGTAAGAGAAATATATATGAAAAAGATAACCGAAGAAGAATTAAAGAGGGTAAGACAGATAGAGTTTGCCATAAACCGGAACTTATACGTTGCTTGCGGCATTATTACCATAATTACCATGACTATGGCGGTAATGGAGTTTTTCGGCAGGGGAAGCTTTCCTCCTCCGGGAATCAACTTTTTCTATATCGGCGTGGTCTTCCTTTATTCAATCCACAAAGAAATGTTGAGATGGTTGGAAGAAAAAAGAACTGACAGGCACGGAGAAATATTCGTTTATTCCTGGATTGCCCTGACAGTTGTCCTTTATGTGGTTGATTTCTTCAATAAGGACTACTATACCCATTCTCCTTACGGAACGGCCCTAAATTCTTTAAGTGGAATTACTCTTACTACTCTTGAGGTTTGTGCTATTTTTATCCTGACTAAATTATCTAAGGTGATAAATATAATTTTAGAAAAAAGATAATAATTTTTTAGAACAATTGATTAGAAGGCGCGCCAATCGGCGCGTTTTCTTTTCCTTGATTTATTTGAATAATTTGGTATAAATAGTTTTGCCCTTTTAGATTCCAAGCAGGATTCTAAAAAGGATGAATTTTCCGCTATCTCAGCAAAGGAGGTGATTGAGGTGGCAATTGAACCTTTTGCAATAATTATTGGAACCGATCTCGACATAAAGGAGTTTTCACTTAAAGATTTGGCTCAGGCAGCATGTGAGGCCAACGAAAAAACGATACATTACGTAGAAACAAAAAAGGGGAAAATTTTGTTATTATGCGTAATGAAAAGTAAGGATGAAATTCTGGCGGACGGTACGTACGTAGTCAGATTCATGATTATTTTTGTCTATTATGCGCTCTTGGAAGAAGGGTCCAAAAAATGGCTAACTTACGACCATTTTCAAGGAAAGGCAGAGCTTACCGACGATAGCTATTCGATTAATACCCACCCAGGCACCCAAGTCCATCAGGTGTTTGATTATTCGGACCCGATTTCAGAAAAGGTTATGTCCCTTGTTTTAAAAAACATGGAGGAAAAAAACAAAAAGAGCGCTTCATTAAATTAAAGCTCTTTTTTTATTCCTCCTTGACGTACTTGTTTGACTGTGTATATAATTTACTATTACATTTTTAAATTAACAAAAGATTTAAAAAACTCTTAAACTCATGACAAAATTTTTAACAGCGGAGGGATTAGCAAAACTGAAAAAAGAGCTGGAATATTTGAAAAACGTAAAAAGAAAAGAGGTTTCGGAAAAAATCAGTTTTTCCGCCTCTTTCGGAGACCTGAAAGAAAATGCCGCTTACGATACGGCAAAAGAAGAACAGGGATTCGTTGAGGGGAGAATTGCCGAACTGGAAGAAGTTATCAATCAGGCCAAGATTCTCAAAAAAAACATAGCTGGAATCATTCAATTAGGTTCAGTTGTTTTGGTAAGCTCGCATAACAAAAAAGAAAAATTCCAGATTGTTGAACCGGAAGAGGCTGATATCGACAGAGGAAAGATTTCCTATAAATCTCCTTTGGGAGAAGTGCTTTTGGGCAAGAGAAGGGGAGCTAAGATAGAAATTGAAGCTCCGGACGGGAGAATAGGATATCAAATAGTTGAGGTTGCTTAACTATGAAAAAAATCATTTTAATCGTTTTAATTTTAATAATTATCGTCTCGATTTTTTTGTTTTTCTCCAATAAAAGAAGGGGGGCCGAATTAACAGCATCCATTGCTAATCCTATTATTGCAGAGGAAAACAAAAATACGAACGCAGCAAATAAAAATATGATTCAAATGGAAAACGGCCTAAAAATTGAAATCTTAAAACAGGGAGCAGGGGAGGAAGCCAAAAACAATGGCAAGGTAACAGTTCATTATACGGGAATTTTGCAAGACGGAACAAAATTCGATTCCAGCCTGGACAGAAACCAGCCTTTTTCTTTTATTCTGGGAACCGGTCAGGTGATTCGTGGTTGGGATCTGGGAGTTTTGGGAATGAAAGTCGGTGAAAAAAGAAAACTGACAATTCCCTCTGAATTGGGTTACGGAAGCGCAGGAGTAGGGCCTATTCCTCCTAACGCTATTTTAATATTCGAAGTAGAACTCTTGGGAATTAATGAGTAATACGGTCCCGACAAGAATCTTTTTAGTCAAAGGAGTCGGTATTCATAAAGACAAGCTGGCTTCTTTTGAGTTGGCTTTAAGAAGCGCAGGCATAGAAAAATGCAACCTGGTTTATGTTTCCAGTATTTTCCCTCCCAACTGCAAGATGATTTCCAGGGAAGAGGGTTTGAGAGAGCTGAGGCCCGGCCAGATCACTTTCTGCGTTATGGCCAAAAGCGAGACCAGCGAGTCCAACAGGCTGGTTGCGGCCGCCATAGGCCTGGCAATGCCCAAAGAGAGCGAAAATTACGGCTATCTCTCCGAACATCATTCTTTCGGAGAAACAGCGGAAAAAGCCGGGGAATATGCTGAGGATTTGGCTGCCACCATGCTGGCCACAACCTTGGGAATAGAGTTTGATCTGGACAAAGCCTGGGATGAAAGGGAACAGGTATACAAAGCCAGCGGTAAGATTTTAAAAACTACCCATATCTGCCAGTCATCTGAGGGCAGCAGAATGGGTCTCTGGACCACCGTTATCTCTGCCGCAATTTTATTGGAATAAAGATGGAAAATATATAAATGAAATCGGCTAATTTTTAGCCGGTTTTTGCTTGACAAAAGCAAAAAACGGGATATAATCAAATCGTGGTGGATTAAAGCCTTAGTCCACTTCATCAAACTTATTAGGACATTCCCAAAATGGGAGGAAAAGCAAGTGACGGAAAAGAAAAAGATTTGTTTTTGTCGTTCAGACGACAACCGCAGTATCACTCTTGTTCTGCGAACCAGACAAAATCTGATACTTCTTGCGGAAGAGTTTTATCAAGCAGCGATTGACTGGGGTCTTAAGCCCATAAGCACGAGTCGTTCAAAAGGTCATGTATGCATGTCTTTTGAGCCGCAACTGCACTTGCAATCGAGCGGGATGGGCGGGATTATTATCAGGACCGATCCCTCCAGGAAGATTTTGATCACAGCAGTAAGAGCTGAGCTCCAGCCCATGGCAGTAAGCATCATTACAGCGGTCTTCCCCGAAGCCATCGAGTGCACAAGATCAAACGCAGCCACTATTGTTCCTCCATTACAACATTAAAGGAGACTTCCCATGGAAGCTCCGTTTTTTTTGACAAAATAAGAGAAATAGCGTATTATCAAAACCAGTGAGATGGATGGAGAAACTTCATTCCATCTTATTAAGTTAAATCTTAAATTTACAAAATTTTTGGACAGCATATTTAAGGAGTAAAGCTGATGAAGATTAAGCAAGGCATTAATCCGGCAGACATGCATTACAGCATAGATCCGCGCCACGGAGAAACAGTGGAAAAGGTATTGTTGAATTTCATGGCAAAGGCAATGAAAGATTGCTTTTCCGCCCAAGCTCTTCCATTTCCCTTAAGGGTTGATCCGGCCAAGCTGAAAAAAGAAATTTGCATTCCTCCCAAAAATGGCAACAGCGTCATTTCGCCCTTCTACCACGAAAGCGTGTCATGCGATTTAACGGTTACAAGGGATCCAAATGATTCCATGGCTTTCCACTACGCGTACCTGTGTGATCGACACCAAGGAACGATCACGATACAGGCAAACCAACCGCTGACAAGCCAACAGACGTTTCCTCGATAAAGAGGAACAAAGACTTCTTTCCAAATGAGAGAAGTCGGTTTTTTTTAAATCATTGACTAAATTAAATATTCTTAGTATCTTGATATCAGCAACGGGCAAATACCCGGCTTAAAAAATTGTCTTAAAATTACTATCAGAATGAGGGGGGATCACGAAGTATGACTAGCTTAGGACAAGCGCCGAAGATACACTGCTTTGGTCAGTCGTCCGACGGAATCGCAATCATCAGTCCGGCGATAAACATAACTCCTATTTTAATGCGGGTGGCCGTCGGATTAGAGGGATTAAGGTTTCAAGAAACACGACCGCTGAAAAGGAGTGCATTTCTGAACCAACTAAATTTCAATGAACAGAAAGTGCCCAATTTAATGGATAAAATGCGCAAAATGGGCATGGATATAACCCAGAAAAAAGATGGTAACTATTGCCTGAAAATACCCCACGGCCGTCGCTTCTTCAAAAATCCGAAGGAATTCATCGGAGAAGTAAACACATCTTTGAAGAACCCAACTTTTCTGAATGTGGCGATAAGGATAACAAACCTGGTTCAAAGGGATATAGATGAACTAACTCGGGAAATAACAAAAGATACTTTTTTTTAATATCAAAAAAGAGAGCATATTTTTAAAGCTCTCTTCTTTTTTTAGATAATTTTTATTCCACTCTGCGAGCGTATTCTCCTGTTTCAGTGTTCAATTCCACAACGTCTCCCTGTTCAACAAACAAGGGAACGTTTATTTGCGCTCCGCTTTCCAGGGTAACGGTTTTTGTTCCTCCCTGGGCCCTGTCTCCTCTTATTCCCGGCGGAGCTTCAGTAACTTTTAATTGGACTTTTATGGGTAGGGAAATATTGATGGTCTTTCCCTGGAATTGTATTTCTTCGACAATCTGGTTGGGTTTCAGGAATTTAGCGGCTTCACCTATCAATTCCTTGCCCAAATCAAATCTTTTGGACGGATTATCTTTTTCATTAAAAAAATACCTGTCTTTATGGACGTAGAGGAAAAGCGCTTCTTTTTTTTCAATTTCCGCTTCTTCAAAAACGTCTCCTTGGTGAAAATTGCGGTCAAGCACGCTGCCGTTTAAAAGATTTTTTATCTTGGTTTGAATCACCACCCTTCTCTGGGCTTTTTTCATCGGGCTGGATTCCAGGATTTCATAAGGTTCGTTGTCTATGACAATCTGGACTCCTTTTCTTAAATCGGTGTGGGTAATCATATTAATGTTTGGTTAATGAAGCCGGGATGGCCTCTTAAGAATTCTTCCGATGACAATTCCTTGCCTCCTTCCAATTGCAGTTTTTCCACAACCAGAATATCTTTTCCGCACTGGATGCCTATTTCTTTTGAAGAGACAGCCAGAGCCCTGGCAGCAGGATTATTGCTTTCGGATTTTAAAACCCTGGCTTTCAGTATCTTTACCTGGATTAATTTATCTGATTTCTGCCAGAATGTAAAGCTGGCGGGCCAGGGGGTAAAAGCCCTGATTTGTCTTTCAATCTCTTCAGCTGACTTGTTCCAGTCAATCCTGCCCTCTTCCTTTTTAATTTTATCAATGAAAGTAGCTTTGGAATCATCCTGGGGTTTCGGCTTTATCTTTCCTTCCAGCCACAAGGGGATTGTTTTGACTAAAAGATCTCCTCCGATTTCAGCTAATTTTATGGTCAGCTCTTTGAAATACAGATTGTCTGTTCCTATATGCTGGCTTTCTGCCACAATCGGCCCGTGGTCCAGCTGCTCGTCCATCAAGATTATCGCTACCCCTGTTTCTTTGTCTCCTTTAAGAATCGCTCCCTGGATAGGGGAGGAGCCGCGGTGTTTGGGCAGAAGAGAAGGGTGGACATTTAATCCGCCGGACTTGGGCATATCAAGAATCTCTTTGGGGAATATCTGGCCGAAAGCGGCGGAAATGATCAGATCGGGATTTATTTTCTCGATTTCCGACTTGAATTGCTGGACTTTTTTCGTCTGCAAATAATTAATCCCGTATTTTTCAGCAATAATCTTAACGGGCGGGGGAGTGAGGATTTGTTTTCTGCCTACCGGTTCGTCAGGCATGGTAAAAACCAGGGCCGGTTTAAAATCAGCCTTGATCAGTTTTTCTAAAACAATGGCCCCGAATTGCGGGGTTCCCAAAAAGATGATTTTCGGTTTTTGATTTATCATTTTTTAATTCTCCACTCAACTTCCTCTTCTTTGCCGGCAAATTCCAGCCAGTCTCCGTATTGGTCAATTACATACCATTTTTTCTTGCTTTCCGACCAGGCCATGGGATTACCCTGGAAATACGGCTTTTTAACCACCTCCTTGGGCTTCAGACGGTCCAGTTCCAGCCATTTCTTGAACACCGTCTCAATGGCATAATCAAGGTTTCTTGATTTGGCCCACTGGGCAACCTTATCAATTGCTTTTTCCGCTTTTCTTACCGAACCGGCCAGTTCCAGAAGCTGCTTGGCCGGCCTGGTAAAGCGGGAGTAAACGATCTTTTTCTTTTTAGCATCTTTTTTTATTTTTTCCAAATTAAAACCCTTGCTGTAAAAAAAATGATTGACAATTTTTTGGATTGCCGTTTCTTTTAATTCTTTTTTTGTTTTTTTCTTCTTTTCCATTTAGATTATTTTTCCCAGAAGTTCTTTGTAAAATACTTTGGCTTTTTCCAGTTCTTTTTTCCCTTTATCCGTGATCTTATACACTCTTCTTCTTTCCTCCATTTCGCTTTTGACGAATCCGTCTTCTTCCAGTCTGTAAAGGGCTCTGTAAGGGGTGATTCTTCCCGGCTTGAAACCAAATTCCTTTTCTATCATGTCTTGTATCTCCCAAGCGTAAACAGAATCTTTTTTAAGAAGGGAGAGAATGTATATCCAGATATTTTCCTTGGTGTTCAGGTTTTGGAGGCGTTCTAGGGGGAGCATGCATTAATTTTAAAACAATTAACTAAAATCTTCAAGCATTGACATAATTAAAGTATTGTTATATAATTTAAACGATCGCTATGGTAGTGATGGCTAAGAAGCGCGCTAATAATTCCTTCTTGGTTGAGACAGACCGAGGGAATGTCAATCTGAACAGAGGAATGTCTCTCCTTATCGTCTATAACGACGACAGGGAAAAAGTGGTGGGTTGCGGCAAGGTCCTCAATTCAGAAGAAATCGTGAAAACCATAGGGCCCGGCGAGGTGCTTTGGGCCGATATCAAAGAAGAAAGAGAAATCTCTTTGAATGGACTGAGGTTTAAGAAATGTAAATCCGTCAACTTCTTAATCCGTGAAGAGAAAAACAGCTGGCGGTGGACCATTTCAAGCGAGGACCAATGCGAATTTATGTGGATCCTGACAGGGATTGACAGCACAACTCATCGCATTATTTTCAGGACAGAAAGAAACGGTGATGATATCATCGTCTACTCGTTCCATCTGCCCTGATGTGGGAGAAGAAACTTCTCCCTTTTTATTTTGCTATTGACAAGGTATTTTACCGGCGTAAAATAGTTAAATAAGGTCTAAATCAATATATATTTTAATACATTTTTTTAATAAAAACATGGCAAAAGAAATTAAACTTGCTATAGCCGGATTGGGCAATTGTGCCTCCAGTTTAATCCAGGGAATTTACTATTACAAAAACGTTGTGAATGATGATGAATTAGTTCCCGGCCTGATGCATAATATAGTAGGTAAGTATAAAATCTCTGACATTAAGGTAGTGGCAGCTTTTGATATTGATAAAAGAAAAGTGGGAAAAGATGTTTCTATAGCGATATTCGCCCCGCCCAATTGTACTAAAGTTTTCCAGCCAGATATCCCCAAAATGGGAACAAGGGTGAAAATGGGACCGGTTTTAGACGGCATAGCCCCTCATATGAAGGAATACCCCGAAGAAAAGAGATTTGTTGTTGCAAAAGGAAAACCGGTAGATGTGGCTAAGGAGCTAAAAAGAGTTGGGGCAGAGATTTTAATAAGCTATATGCCGGTTGGCTCTCAAAAGGCCACGGAATACTATGCTAATGCTGCTTTAAAAGCTGGCTGCGGCTTTATTAACTGCATGCCGGTTTTTATTTGCTCTGATGAAACATGGATTAAAAAATTTGAGAAAAAGGGGTTGCCTTGCTGCGGGGATGACATAAAATCTCAGGTTGGTTCCACGATTATTCATCGGGTTCTTTCCCACCTTTTCTGCCAAAGGGGAGTTAAAATAGAAAGAAGTTATCAATTAAACGTTGGGGGCAATACCGACTTTTTAAATATGTTGAGAAGCAATCGTCTGCAGTCAAAGAAAATTTCCAAGACCGAAGCGGTTGAGTCGCAGTTAATAAAGCGTTTGAGTTATGATAATCTTCATATAGGGCCTTCTGATTACATTCCCTTTTTAAAAGATAACAAGCTGGGTTTCATCAGGATTGAGGGAAGAAAGTTCGGCAATGTGCCGGTAAGCGTAGAGCTGCGATTGTCGGTGGAGGATTCGCCCAATTCCGCTGGTTGTGCTATTGATGCCGTAAGATTGACAAAACTGGCTTTGGACAGAAAAGTTGCCGGCACTCTTATTTCCGCCTCGGCCTTTCTGATGAAGCACCCTTTTAAACAATTCACCGACGAAAAAGCCGGGGAAATGGTCGAAGAATTCATTAAAAACCAAAGGGAAAGATAAAAATATGCAACCATTTGAAAGATTCAAAAAAGCCAATACCGAAGGTAATCTTTGGATTTATGTTTTATCTCTGGGAAAAGAAGGAGAAATGAACGACGAAGAAGTGGGTAAGATAATTTTTGAAAAATTTGGCTTTTTGCCAAATGATATCTTATTAAAGAGCGTTTTGTACCGTTTAAAAAATCAGGGTTGTATTAAAACCGAAAAATTTAAAGGAAAAAGGGCTTACAGTACAACAGAAATGGGTAAGAAGGAACTGGAAAAGATGATGAAATTTTCCGCCGATATATTGCAGGAAATTTGAACAAAAATAAAAAGTGTATAATATAATTAGATTATAAAGAGGTCTAATAATTTTTTTATAAAATTTTTTAAAAATATGTCTAATTGGATAATATATGGTTTAAGTGCATCTTTATTCTGGGGAAGCTATGCCGTAGTTTCTAAAGTTGTAACCTCAGAAAAATATTTAGGACTTAGTTCGGGTCAAGCATCGCTTTTAATGTTTGGTGGGATTACCATAGTTCTTCTGGGATATTTTCTCTGGCAACAAAAAACAATGAGCTCAGGAATTAAATTGATAGGTATTTTATTGATATTGTTAATTTTAGGGTACGTTATTTATTCTTTGAAAAATATAGGGCTTCAGCTTTCCTTGTCAAAATTGGGCTTGGGGCTTTTGCAGGGAATACTTTGGGCAAGCGGAATGGTAATGGCTTTTTTAGCCTTAAAGGCCGGCGCCGAAGCAGCAAAACTAGTGCCAATTTATAATACCAACACTTTAATAGCAGTAATTCTGGGGTTAGCCCTTCTTCATGAAGTGCCAGCGCCCGAACAAAGATTAAAAGTAATTATCGGTGCTATTTTAATAGTTGTCGGAGGAATTTTATGCGCTTAATTAAAGGAGTAATTTTTGATTTAGACGGAGTTTTAATCGACACGGAAGCTTATCAGTGGAAAGGCTGGGTCGAAGTTTTAAAACCCTTGGGGATTAATCTTTCAAAAGAAGAATATTTTAAATATGCCGGTAAAACAGGAAATATCATAGAGTCTGAACTTGTCGAAGATTACAATTTAAAAATTGAAAAAGGATCTTTACTGAAACAAAAAGAGGAATTACTGATTGAATGGTTTCATCATGAAGAATTAAATTTAATGCCTCATGCTAAAGAAGCGGTAGAATTTTTTAAAAATAAAGGATTAATGATTGGTCTTGCTTCCGGCGGGCCGAAAGATGAAATCATTTTAAAGCTCAAAAGGGTAAATCTTTTTTATCTTTTCCCGGTTATTACTTCTGCCAGCGAGGTTAAAAGAGGAAAACCGTTCCCAGATATTTATTTGCTCAGCGCTGAAAGATTGGGTTTAAAACCGGAAGAATGTTTGGCGATTGAAGATACCCAGTATGGCTTAGGGTCGGCGAAATCAGCCGGCATGACTTGCTTTGCAATTCCCAGTGAATTTTCAATAAAACAAGATTTTTCAAGGGCGGATAAGATATTTAACAGTTTAGAGGAAGTGGTAGAATTCTATAAAGTGAATCCCTGATAAATTATGTTAGATCAAAAAAGATATTTATTCCAAGGATTAGAGAAAAATATAGGTAAAATATTTTCCTATTTACCAATTACCCCCAATCAATGGACTCTAATCTCTATTATTTTTGGCTTTGCTTCTTTCTATTTCTTGGTAAAACAAAATCTTATATTAGCGATTATTTCTATTGTAATTGCTGCTTTTGCCGATTATATCAATGGAATAATTGCCCGTTACAGAAATATATATACCAAAATATTTACTTATTTGGATACCATTGCCGACCGTTATGTTGACGGATTAATATTATTTGGCATGCTTTTTCTGCCCCTGCCAAAAATTATTTTACCTGCCTATGTTTGGATTTTTTTAATACTTTTTGGTTCTCTTGTTACGGCGTTTGCCAAGGCTGCGACCAAAGAAAAAGAATTGGTAAGCCAAGAATTGAAAGGCGGACTTATAACAAGATCTGAACGAATATTTTTAATTTTAATATCTTTGTTTTTGGGATTATATGATAAAAGCTTGGTTTCGATGACCTATCTTCTAATCCTTATTACCGTCTTGACTAACTTTACTGCGCTTCAGAGGGTTTATTCAGCCGTTAAATTAAATGTTAACAAAACCCAGCTTTAAAGCTTTTTAATTTTATGCCAAAAGCCATAGGAATATATAGAGAAACAAAATTAGCCGGTAAGCCGGAGCTGGACCAACGGATTTTGGATTTAACAGCCCAAGAGCTGAAAAAGAAGGGCTTTGAAGTATCCTTAAAAAAACCGGAAGATTTTAGAAAAGAAGATGAAGCTGAATTGATTTTCACCATGGCAAGAGGGGAGGCTATAAATAATTTGCTGATGGAAAAAGAAAGAGAGGGAGTTTTTGTTATAAACCGTCCGGAGGCAATCAGATTTTCTTTCAATAGAAAAGAAGTTTATAAGAAATTTATAAATTTGGATGCTGATCTTCCCAGAACCGATTTTTTTGGAATTAATGATATTTCTTTTTCAGATATAGGCAGAAAGGTGATGTTGAAGCCTGCTAACCGTCATGAATTTTTCTTTGTTGTTGAAAAAGAAGAAGAATTCAATAAAGTTATTGAGGAATATAAAAAGAACGGATTTACAGAAATGATTGTCCAAGATTTTGTTAACGGTGAACATACTAAATATTATGCAATAGGCGATGAAATTCTTTTACCTAAAACCGTGGATACTTTCACTAAAGAAGTTACAGATAGAATTAAAAGTCAGGCATTGTTAAGCGGCAAAGCTACTGGATTGAAAATATTTGGTGGAGATTTTATGGTTCTTGGAAACAAAGCGTTCTGTGTTGATACCAATGATTGGCCGAGCTTTAGCGTTAATGAAAATTTAACCCAAGAAGTTGCCAGCGTTAAAATAGCCGATTTAATAGAAAAAGAGTATAATAATTTCAAAAACAAATAATTATGTTTACAGATCAATTAAGAAGCTTATCTTCAAATATAACGAACAGGATTGGTAAAATCATTGGCGGTATGGGAATTAGCGCTAACTTCATTACTTTTCTTGTTTTAATTTCCGGCTTTATTGCCGCCTATTTTATCTACTTGGGTTATTTTCAATGGGCGGTTTTATTTATTATAATTTCTGGTCTGTTGGACGGAATTGATGGTGCAGTGGCAAAAGCCAATAACAAGGAAACGAAATTCGGGGCCTTGTTTGATTCGGTAACTGATAAGATAACTGAGATTTCCTGGTATATTGCCTTGGGATTATTAAATCCTTTATTCTGGCCTCCGGCAGCAATGGCAACAGGGTTTTTCATGCTTTCCAGCTATATTTCCAAGCACGCTAAAGCAGTGGGAGGAAAGAGCGGGGGAGGAATAATGGAAAGAAAAGAAAGAATAATATTAATTATTATAGGATTATTAGTTATTAACTGGATGATATATATTCTTTATTTAATCGCCTTTCTTTCTCTTTTGACCTGTCTTCAGAGGTTCTATAAGAACTATAAAATTCTTAGAGAAATAAAGGGATAAATTAACCCTTTTTACAAACTCAAAAGCAATATAAAAAAAGGGATAGCACCCCTAATTTTTAACCCTGTCAATTTATTTCGGCCTCCAGAAAAGATGAGTTATTTTCCCCATTACAGCAAATAATTGAACGTAAAAAGGAGCTTGCCGGCCAACAATCTTTACTTTTCTTTTTAATATTAATTCTTTTAACTCTTCAATTGTTTTAGCTTCAGCTTCAACGTAAGCCCAACCAGCTTCCAGGGTTGAATGGCAGTCGCTGCCGGCCGTCATCGGCAGGTTATTTCTTTGGCTGAAATCAAAAGATCTCTGGTTTTCTTTTTTGGATTGGCTGCGGGAATTGAAAACCTCTATTCCGTCAGCCAGGTTTTTGTATTTCTCCAATTCCTTAAACGCTTTCTTCCAGTGATAAGGATGGGCGATAATGGCTATTCCGCCCTGTCTTTTTATTTCTTCAATCACCTGTTCAACTGTTTTGCCCTTGGGGTTAATTTCTTTTTCTAAGAAGTATCCTATAATCTCTCCCATTGTTTTTCCTCCTTTTTTAATTTTAAGCTCCTCGCCTAAAATTAATTGGGCGTTCAGTTTTTTAGCCGCTTCAATTGCTTTGGGCCAGCCGGCAGTGGTGTCATGGTCTGTTATGGCAATACCATCAAGGCCTTTTTTAAGGGCTGCCTTAATTATTTCTTCCGGAGAAAAAACTCCGTCATTGGAATAATAGGTATGAGTATGGAAATCTATTTTCATTGGTATTTTTCAACTGTAAACTTATATATAATTATTTTTTCTTTTAAAGGATTGATGCCTCCTTTTTGGCAGGCAATGGAAATTTGTTCTTCAACCGTATCTACTCCTTCCAAATCGGGAAGCAAAAGCCCGGACTTTAATCTTAGATGACCGCTGAAAAGAACGTCTATTCCGGTCGGGCTGCTAAGCGGCACTGTTTTTACGATTATACCAAATTTTTTGGGATTCAATTCCTTCTTATCTTCAACCAATTCCGGTTCGCCTAAGATGTAAACGGAATAGGAAAGACTGGGAAGCTCCTCTTTTTTAATCGGCCCGAACCTGTAATCCTCGCTGGCTGCGGCAATGGCGCTGGAAATAATTTCTTCAGCAATATTTTTTTTGTTGGGCAGATATGTGCCGATGCAGCCACGTAATTCTTTATCTTTCATTATGGTAACAAAAACTCCGGCTCTGCGAGTTAAAAATTCTTTAGGCAGATCCTTTAAAGGAGAAATGATTTCGCCTTTTTCAACGTACGTTTCCACGACTTGTTTTGTGAAATCTAAAATATCCATCATATTTTAAAGTCAGCGACTAAATATCCCACTCCGAACGGGCCTTCGTATGAAACAATCTCTGGCTGCCAATTTGCGCCCGAAGCCTCCAGAACTCCCAAGAGAAAAGAAAAAGAACGGAGTCCGCATTCAGCAGCCTGAGGATAGGTTCGGTCAAGTTTTAAAATGTTTTTAATGTCTTTCTTCTTCAGGAATTTTATCAAATCGCCATCAAACTTGGGTCCGTCAGGATTAAATCCGTAGGGACCGTCTTCTTTCAGGCAGTGCGACAGGTCTCCGCTGGCTATGAGGGCAATTCTTTTGTCTGTTTTATTGTATGCTTTTTTCCCTTCCTGAAAATATTCATCAGGGCTTTCCAATCCCGTCAGATGTTTTTTAATTTCTCCTTCGAAATCCTGGGCCAGAAAGAAGAGGGGAACATTGAAACCCCAGTCAGAATGGGGAGAAGAAATAATTATCTTTTCCGGCCGGGCTTTTTTTAATTTCTCTCCCAAACTCTGCAAAGCGTCTATGGTATTTTTAACCTTCTTCCTGTCTTCTTCAGAACCTACCGAGGGCAAGATTATGGGTGGATGAGGCGATATGGCGGCAAAAACAACGTTGGACATGTTTATTCTATGAAGTTTAATTTTTCTCCGCATTTGGGGCATTTACCTTTTTTATCAAATCTCTGGATTGAATAACCGATTCTTTTTATCGCCAAAGCATGGCATTTGGGACAAAAGGTATCTTCGGAAGCCAAACCGGGTACGTTGCCGGTATATACGTATTTTAGGCCTGCTTGCTGGCCGATGGAATAGGCTTTTTCCAGTTCTTTGACCGGAGTTTCCGCTATTTCTTTGAGCTGCCAGGAAATTTCCGGGGAAAACCTGCTTATATGCCAAGGAACCTCAGAGCTAAGATCCTTTTTGATGAATTGGGCGATGTCTTTGATTGTTTTTTCCGAGTCGTTAAGTCCGGGTATCAACAGGGTGGTTATTTCCAGCCAAATCTTTTTCTTTTTTATTCTTTTCAGGGTTTCCAGTACTGGCTTCAGTCTCCCGCCGCAGTTTTTAATATAGAAATCGTCGCTGAAACCTTTTAAATCAATATTGGCGGCATCCAGATAGGGAGTAATCCAATTTAAGAGTTCTTTGGACCAGAAACCGTTGCTCACCCAAACATTCTTTATGCCTTTTTCCTTGGCCATTTTCATCGTCTCATAGGCGTATTCCGAGAAGATGGCCGGCTCCGTGTAGGTATAGGAAATGCTGGGAAGATTGTTTTTAATTGCTTCTTCAACGATTTCTCGGGGAGAAATTTCTTCCCCTTCAATTTTTTCTTTTAAGAAAGGTGCTTGGGATATGGACCAATTGTGGCAATTCTTGCATTTGAAATTGCAGCCGGCTGCGGCAAAGGAAAGGGAATAGCTGCCCGGCAAAAAATGGAAAAAAGGTTTTTTTTCAATAGGATCTACGTTAAGAGCAACTGCTTTGCCGTAATTCAAGACAAATAATTTATTGCTTCGGTTTTCCCTGACCCCGCAGATACCTCTCTTTTCCGGAACGATAAAACAATAATGGGCGCAGTTCTGGCACTGGACTCTATCTTTCAGCTTTTTGTATAAATATACCTCTTTCATGCTTTAATTTTAGCTTAATTTATGTTAATCTTCAATCATAATATATGGGCCACAGAGTTTTTATCGCCATTAATCTAGCGGAAGATATTAAAAAAAGCCTGGTTTCCCATGAAGCAAAATGGCCGGCTTTGCCTATAAGGTGGACCAAAAAAGAAAATATCCATATCACTTTGGTTTTCCTGGGACATACCAGCGACGAAGAATTGCCTGAGATTTGCCGAATCGTCAGGGAGGCAGTTTCTAAGAACAAGCCTTTTAGCATTAATCTGAAAAAGATCATTTACGGGCCGCCCAATAAAAAACCTCCGCGCATGGTCTGGGCCGAAGGAGAAGAAAGCCGGGAACTGGGAAAACTCCAGGCAGATTTGGAGAACTCTCTTTCCAATTCCTTGAATAAGACCGAAAACAAGGGGCGGCCCTACGCTCCGCACATTACCTTGGGAAGGATAAAAACCTGGGATTGGAAAAGAATTGATATGGAAGAAGTGCCGGAAGTGAATGAAGAAATAAATTTAAGTTTTGAAGTAAATTCCGTTGAAATAATGGAAAGCTTTTTAAAGAGAAAAGGTCCTGATTATACAATAATTCAATCGGAAAGATTAAAATAAATATATGGCCTTCATATTTTTAGATGAGAGTGGCCAATTCACTAAATATAATAATGAAAAATACTTCATCGTAGGATCTTTTACCGTGGGTAATCCCAGAAGAACCCAAAAACAATTCCATGTTTGGCAAAAAGAAAGGTTTCCAAGAAGGATCCGTTATCAATCCGAAATTAAATTTTCTGAGGTTAATATAACCGATAAATTAAGACTGAAAACATTAAAATTTATCGCTAATTTAGACGTACGTATTCATTTTAGTTATTTATTAAAGAAAAATATCCCGAATGACTTCCGTGGAGAAAAACAAAAATTAAAAAGTGGTCATTTATACACTAGTATTATTGGTGAAACCTTGGAAATGTATTTACCTATTAATGATAAAGAATTTAGGGTATTTTGTGACAAAAGAAATCTTAAAGGAATTAAACAGTCTGAATTTAAATCAATTTTAAAGGCCAGGCTTTTACCGAAACTTCCTCAAGATGCCATTATCCAAATTGAAATGGTTGATTCAAAAAGTGATACAAACATCCAGATTGCTGATTGGATTTCAGGAGCACTAGCGTGGAATTTAGAAAATAAATATCTCGGTAAAGAATGTTATCAATTATTGAAAAATAACCTTTTAAATGAAGGAAAAGAACTGTTTAAAGATTATTGGGAAAATAAATTTACAAAACAAAAACCTCAATCAAATGATTGAGGACTTTGTTAGAAGTAGCGTCTTAAGAAATGGTTGCCTGCGGCTTAAGTCTCAGATGCTCCGAGGGAACACCACAGCATTATCTTAAGCTATTATTGCATACTTCTGTTGTTAGTTTATCAAAAGTATATACCCCTGTCAAGGGTAATAATAAAATATGAAAATTCATTTTATAGGGATAGGAGGAATCGGGATTTCGGCTCTGGCCCAGTATTTTTTGAAAAAAGGCTGTGATGTGAGCGGTTCGGATTTAAAGCCGTCTGAAATAACTGATCAATTGAAAAAACTCAAGGCCAAGATTTTTATCGGCCATAAACCGTCCAATCTTCCCAAAGATGCGGATCTTGTTTTGATTACTCCGGCGATAAAAGAGGAAAATCCGGAATTGAAGGAAGCGAGAAGAAAAGGAATAAAAATCCAGACCTGGGAACAGGCTCTGGGAGAGATAACAAAAGAATATTACACCATCGGCATTTCCGGTTCTCACGGCAAAAGCACGACCACTGCCTTAATTTCCGTTATCTTTAAAAAGGCCGGTTTGGACCCGACGGTGATAATAGGGACAAAGCTGAAAGAATTTAATAATTCTAATTTCCGGTTCGGCAAAAGCAAGTACCTGATTATTGAAGCTGACGAATACAAAAGCTCTTTTTTGAATTACTGGCCGAAAATCATTGTTCTGACCAATCTGGAACACGAACACCCCGACTGTTTTAAAAGCCTGAAACAATACCTGGACGTATTTAAAAAATATCTCAGCCGCTTGGATAAAGACGGATTCTTGATAGGAAACAAGGATGACAAGAACGTGGTTAATTTAACGAGCGGAATGAAAAACGCAACATATTATTCTTTAAAACAAAAAGAGGGGGGAAGATTGAAGAAAATATTAAAAATACCCGGGGAACACAATATATCCAACGCCTTGGCGGCCCTTGCCGTTGCCAGGATTTTGAAAATTCCCGACAAGGTTTCCTTTAAGGCGCTTTCAGAATACAAAGGGGCCTGGCGCCGCTTTGAAATACATAATATTAAAATCAATGGTAAAAAAATATTCCTTGTTTCTGATTACGGCCATCATCCAACCCAGGTCAAAGCAACCATTGCGGCGGCCAAAGAGAAATTCCCTGGAAAGAAAATCTGGATTGTTTACCAGGCGCACCAGTTCCTGAGAACCCATTATTTCTTCAATGACTATGTTAAAGCTTTCGATGGGGCCGATGAGATTGTTTTGCCGGAAATTTACGCTGTTGTCGGCAGGGAAAAAAAGGAAATCCTGAAAAATCTGAGCGCCAGGAATCTGGCTCTGGCTCTGGAAAAAAGATTCAAGAAAAACAAAAAGAATATTCCGGTTCATTTTTTCAAAGAATACAAAGATATTCTTGGATTTTTGAAATCCCGGATTAAAAACAGCGACGTGATTTTACTGATGGGAGCAGGGAACATATATGATCTTACTTTGCACTTGACAAATGGAAGGAAAAGAAAGAAAATATGTTAAGGATGATAAAAAAGAACCTTTTCAAGGTCGATAATTTAATTAAGAAGATATATATTTAAAAATCATGACTACTACTTATTGGGTCATTATCATAGCTGTCGTCGTAATATTAGCCTGGTGGATGATGTCTAAAAAGAAAAAGGGTCCGCAAGCGCCAAAGGGTCCGGGAACGCCAACAATGTAAATTGAACAAAGAAAATCCGCCTTATGGGCGGATTTTTGTTTGCCTTTAATTATTTTCTAATATATACTATATCAATATGCAAAGGATTTTAAACCTGGAAACCAAAAAACATATCGGTAAAAAAGTTAAAATCAGCGGCTGGGTCAATTCCCGTCGGGACCACGGCGGAATAGTTTTTTTTGATTTACGCGACAGGACGGGAATCCTTCAGGTGGTTTGCCAGGAGAAACTGGCTGACGGGATAAAGGATGAATATGTTCTGGAGATCGAGGGCGAAGTGCAGAAAAGACCCATTAAAATGGTCAATTCCGATCTGGAAACAGGGGAAGTGGAATTAAAAGCGGAAAGCATTAAAATCCTGGCCAAGGCGGAACCTCTGCCTTTTGATTTAAAAGATTTAAACGTCAGTCTGCCCACGCTTCTGGATCACCGCCCTTTGACTTTAAGGAATGAAAAAATACAGGCCATCTTTAAAATCCAGGAACAAGTGATTTCCAGCTTCAGGAAAAGCCTGAAAGAGTCGGGATTTGTTGAGTTCGAATCTCCTCTGATCGTTCCCAGCAATGCGGAAGGCGGAGCAGAGGTTTTCCATATCGATTATTACGGCCGCGATGCTTATCTTTCCCAAAGCCCCCAGCTCTACAAGCAGATCCTGGTAGGAGTTTTTGAAAGAGTATTTACCGTTGCCCGCGTCTTCAGGGCCGAACCGAGCATAACCACCAGGCATCTTTCCGAATACGTAAGCCTGGATGCCGAAATGGGATTTATTGAGTCCTGGGAAGATATAATGGATGCTTGCGAAACCGTAATCAAGGATATTTTTTCTGATTTAAAAAAGATCTGCTCAAAAGAATTAAGGATTCATGAAACAAACTTGCCTGAAACGGGGAAAATTCCCAGAATCAAGATGCGGGAGGCCCAGGAGATTATTTTTCAAAGAACCAAGAAGGACAACAGAAAAGAGCCTGACTTGGAGCCTGAAGACGAAAAAGAAATATGCAGCTGGGCGAAAGAAAAACACGGTTCGGAATTGATCTTCATTACGCATTATCCGGCCAAGAAACGGCCTTTCTATACCCATCCTGACCCCAAAGACCCTGATTACACCTTGAGCTTTGATTTGCTTTTCAGAGGGCTGGAAATAGTTACCGGCGGCCAAAGAATAAATGAAGAAGAAAAGCTTTTGAAAAATATTAAAAAGTGGAAGAATCAGCCTAAGGATTTTGAATTTTACCTCCAGGCTTTTAAATACGGCCTGCCGCCGGAAGGGGGATTCGCCATGGGCTTGGAAAGAATCATCAAACAGATTCTCGGACTGGGCAATGTCCGGGAAGCCAGTCTATTCCCGCGAGATATGGAAAGAATAGACCAAAGACTGTCTTTGCTACAGCCCAAAAGCAAAAAAACCAAAGTTAAAAAGAAAAAATGAGCAAGCCGTTCCAATACTTTTTAATTGCTTTGATCTTAAGTTTTCCTTTCTGGCTGGGTGTAAACGTTTTGGCGGAAAAATCAGAAGATTTTTTTTATTGGCAGGAATTGGCCAATCATCCCGAGATTTTTTACGCTCAGATAGCCCCCAAAAAAACGGAAAACCCCAAACCTGTGCGCAATGAAGCAAGCGATCTGAATTTGGAAGCAAAATCGGCGATTTCTCTTTTAATCGATAAAAGAGGAAGAGAAAGGATTCTTTTTGAAAAAGAAATTAATCAGCAGCTACCCATTGCCAGCTTAACCAAGCTGGTGACCGCTTTGGTTGTTTTGGAAAACTACGACACGGCAAAAGAAGTCAAAATATCAAAAGAAGCTGTCGCCCAGGAAGGGGATTTCGGCAAGCTGGAAGCAGGAGAAATTTTGAGCGCAGAATATCTTCTTTATCCCTTGCTGATGGAATCGAGCAATGACGCGGCATTTTCTTTGGTTAACGATTATCCGGGAATGACAGAAAAACTGTTCGCCCGATTAATGAACGAGCAAGCGGAAAAAATCGGGCTTAAGAACAGCGTTTTTTTTAACCCCACCGGTCTGGACCCCGACCAGTCCAAGACGGAAATGAATCTTTCCAGCGCCTATGATCTGGCAAAACTGGCCAAGAAAATCCTGGAAAAACCCTTGATCTGGAAAATTCTTTCCCTTCCCAGATACAATCTTTACGGGCCGGAGCTTATTAACAGCAACGAGCTTTTGGAAGATTCCGTTCCCTGGCACAAGGAAATCATCGGAGGTAAAACCGGGTACACCGACACCGCAGGAGGCTGCATGGTTTTGGTTTTAAAAGCGCCCAAAGACCCGGATTATCTGATGATTAACGTAATTTTGGGGGCTGACGGAACCAGCAGCCGCTTCGAACAGATGAAAAAATTAGTCGACTGGCTGGACACAGCCTATAACTGGTAGCATGTCGGAAATCACCATCAACGTAATTAAAATCTTCACACTGGGAGCTTTGGGATTTGTCGTGGCTTTCCTGATGTCTCCTTTTCTCATCAATTTCTTATACAAGCACAAGCTTTGGAAAAAAGAAGTCAGGAGCAAGGCCATAGACGGAGGAGGGCTGCCGATTTTCCAAAAGTTTCATTCGGAAGGGGAAACCAACATTCCCAGATTCGGAGGTATTCTCATCTGGCTGACCGTTCTTGTTTTGATTCTCTTCTTTTTCTTTCTTTCCCGATTTACCGACATCTGGTGGCTTAAGAAACTCAACTTTCTAAGCAGAAACCAGACCTGGCTGCCTCTTTTCACTTTGATTTCCGCCTCTCTTCTGGGATTTACTGATGATTTTCTGCAGGTTCTGGGAAAAGGAAAATACATCGGCGGGGGAGTCAGCTTAAAAAAGCGCTTGCTTCTGGTCGCTCTCATCGGCCTTATCGGCGCCTGGTGGTTTTACTTTAAGCTGGACTGGAATTCAATCCATATTCCGGGGAACGGAGACATTTTCATAGGCATCTGGTATATTCCCATCTTTGTAATAGTCATGCTGGCGGTTTACAGCGGAGGGGTGATTGACGGCCTGGACGGTTTGGCCGGCGGCTCTTTCGCTTCCATTTTCGCCGCTTTTTCCGGCATTGCCTTGTTTTTGGGGCAGAATGACATTGCTGCTTTCTGCGCCGTAATTCTGGGGGCTTTGCTGGCTTTTTTATGGTTCAACATTCCTCCGGCCAGATTCTATATGGGAGAAACAGGGATCATGGGGCTGTGCGCCACATTGACTGTCATTGCTTTTTTAACAGATTCTGTTTTGGTTCTGCCCATTATCGGTTTTCTTCTGGTCATTGAATCGGGCTCGGTGATTATTCAGCTTTTGTCAAAAAAATTCAGGAAGAAAAAAATCTTTCTGGCTTCTCCTTTGCATCTTCATTTCGAAGGCCGGGGATGGCCCCATTACAAGGTAACCATGAGGTTCTGGATAATAGGGGCGGTAATGGCCATTATCGGCATTGCCATCAGGCTGCTTGGTTGACATAATATATTTTTGTATGGTATAATATAATTGTCAACGGAGGTTGACTTATGTACAAGAACGACCATTTACTCTGGGCTATAGTGCTTGCAATAAGCATCTATATAACAGGAATAACTTTCGTATTTAAGAACTTCTGGGACTACCTGTGGGAAACGAAAGTTTTCTGGGATCAGAAAATTTTTCTTTACGTGGCCGTGTCAATAATTGTCCTTTTTACAATATGGTACGGAAAGAAAGAAAAATTGCTGTTTTTTTTCGGGTGTATACTCGGAGTAGTAGCATGCGTAATAGCGATGCTTTGGATGATCGGTTCTCCAGAAATACTGTCTATATTGGCTGGATTAATGGAGAAACTTGGAAGCATCCTAACCGTAATTGCACCAATATGCGCAGCAATTTACTGGTTCAAAAATTTACCGCCTCCCCCAAAATAAAAATTAAAAACTTTTATTCGGGGGATCTTTTTTTATCTTTTAATGAAATAATTGTTGTTGACGGAATTTTTAAATTATCCTATATTATACTATCCCTCAAGATTGAATAGGGAGGTTGGAAAGCATGAAAACAAAATCCTGGGAAGCTAAATTGTTCATAGTTGAGATGATTGGTACCGCAGCATTAACGCTCGCACTGGGCTTTCTTCTGCTAATACCAGATGTTTTTATACCTCTTAAGACCTTTGCTAATTTTGCTTCTTCTCTTCTTTTTTTAAGTCTTTTAATACTCTGGGGGCCTGGTCTTGCCTACGTGATATACAAAGGAATGCGGGACAACTGGCGCAGCGTGGAGGGCTTATTAAAGCTAGAGGTCTATAGCATTCTGGCATTCTTCTATCTTTTGCTCTTTTTCATCGCATTAAACAATATCTCTCCTTCTCTTAAGGCTCTGACCGAAAAAGGTACTGACTTGGCATTATCAGCTTTTATGATCGTTACCGGAACCTTATTATTGATTATCTTTTATCGTATAATAAAAAACCGCCACAAGGTTCAAGAGCCTAAAAGAACTGAGACATGATATCGGGTCCAAATCGGACCTCTTTTTTTAATTCCGTCCGTTGTCGATATCGCCATCACGCTGCTCTATTGACAGAACGTATTTTTGTATGTTATAATGTACATACCAGCAGGAGGTGCTGATGATGATTACTAAAATTAGATCTTTTGCAATCAAGGCAGGGGAGATGACGAACGAGCTTCTCTGCAACATGTACGGCCAGACGATATTCGGATTATGGGCATCAATGACGCAGATCGCCGCTTTTGCCACTTTAGTGCTCGCTCTGTTCTTAATAGTAGCGATGATGGCCAGTGGAATCAGTGGAATCTATGTGAAATGGATCTTATCCTGGGCAGTTGCCGCCATGGTTACAGCCTCAGTTATGATCATGATTACCCTGTCTGCCATGTTGTTGATTCCATTAATCCTCGCCATCCATGCACTTTTAAAGTTCCTACTGCGAGTGGTTCGCAGAGTCAACTCTCGAGTTCCGCACTGAACATCGTTCAGTCCGGACTCTTTTTTTTGACCCAAAACAGATTTTAAGCTAAAATCAGGCTATGAAGCTTGAATCTTTAAGGAAAAAATATCCCTGCTTTGTTTTTGAAAAATACTCATATGCTTTTAAAGGAAAAACTCTTAAGGTCTCCTTTGTTTTTAAAATTGAGCCGGGAATAGTTTTTAAGCCGGAAATCTCTATAGAAAACGTTGAAAAAACAGGAGAATTGGATAATTTTATCTTTCATCTGGGAATGATCGAAAGCTTAAGTTATTGGAAAACTACTTGCTCCAAAAAAATAATTGTTAGAGCCGGTTATTTGAATGAAGAACAAATCAAATGGTGGAAGGGCTTGATAATGGACGGCCTGGGCCAGTTTTTTTATGAGAATAAGATTGATTTTAGAAAGCCAAGCTTTCTTACCGTCAAGTCCCAATATCAAGGAAGAAAGCATGAATCAAGCCCAAATCAAACAAACAGGATTTTAGTGCCCATAGGAGGGGGAAAAGATTCAATAGTTACCTTGGAAACATTGAAAAAAGCAGGAAAAAATATCCGCTGTTTTTCTCTTAATCCCACAGGAGCTGCAATTAAAATATTAAAGGCGGGCTGCAATAATTCCATTATTGTCAGAAGAAAAATAGATCAAAGGCTCCTGGAATTGAATAGAAAAGGATTTTTAAACGGCCACACTCCTTTTTCCGCTTACCTGGCTTTTTTAAGCCTTCTTCTGGCCAGAATCTTTGATTTTAAATACATTGCTTTATCAAATGAAAGAAGTTCCAACGAGGGAAACGTAAGATATCTGGGAAAAGAAATCAACCATCAATGGTCAAAGAGTTTTGAATTTGAAAAAAGATTGAGGGATTATGCTAAAAAATATTTAAGCAAAGATATTGAATATTTCAGTTTTCTCAGGCCTTTGTATGAAATCCAGATAGCCAAATTGTTCAGCAAATATCCCAAGTATTTTCCTGTTTTTTTAAGTTGCAACGAGACCTATAAGACAGATTCGGGAAGAAAAAAGCCTTTAAAGAAATGGTGCTGTAAATGTTCCAAGTGTCTTTTTGCTTTTTCCATTCTTTATCCTTTCGTTAAGGAGAAAGATTTAGCTAAGATTTTCGGTAAGAATCTTTTTAATGATAAAAGCCTTGTTCCCATAATGGAAGAGTTGATAGGCGAGAAGAGATTTAAGCCTTTTGAGTGCGTAGGAACGACTAAAGAAAGCTTAATATCTTTTTATTTGAGCTTTAAGAAAGCCAAAAGAACGGGTGATATGCCTTTTCTTTTGAAATATTTTGAAAAGAGAATACTTCCCAAACAAAAAAATCTGGGACAAAAAGCTAAAGAGATTTTGGCTTCTTGGGATAAAGAAAATTTCTTGCCCGAGGATTTTAAAAAAATTCTCAAATCTGAATTTTAAAAATCGTGCCTGAACCGGCTGCGATTTTTTTATTGACGGAAACAATGAATTGTATATATAATATAATCGTCAAGAGCACACCCGCTCTTCACAAACAATTCTGGCTGCTTGAAGGCGACAACTTCAACGTTGCCCGGGTAATCCCGAAAAAAAAGAATTGTTCGTTGTTCTTTGGCTCCTTGAGTTCTTTGAACAACCTATGCTGTAGTTGTAGGAAAAGAGGAGGAAGCCGACCAAAAGGTGGTAAAAATGATAACAAATGCACCACACACTGTCTCTGTCGATACAACGGTGCCGCAACGCGACCAAGACGCATGCTACATCCTGGTCGCCGCTTGAAGCAGGTCCGGCGGATTATTGACGTAGATTGTCTCCAATGCTCAAAAAAAACCCTCTGATGCGAGGATCTAAAGCAAGGAGAGATCGTTTGGTCTGGCGGAGGATTGCTAACGTAATGTTGCCGCAGACCTAAGTTTATATCCGCCGAAAAACAAAGAAACCTGTGGCCCACCAGGTAAGTGGCCCCGACGACAGCAGAATTGCCACCCCCATAATGGCAGCAACTGCTAATGTGGAGACGAAAGGATTCCCATGTAACTCTATACAGATTCATGGAGAATTTTTCTCTCCTTCTTTTTTTTGACAAAAAATAACAGATTTAATATGATAAAAACGGAAAGGAGATTTCTAAATTACAACATCCGGAGAAAAGAAAGCAGTTCCTTTCCCGAGCGATTCTGCGGTCATACGACCACAAAATTGTTCCGGATAACGAATCGCCCCGTATCGAAGAAGAACAATTCAGGCAAAAGGAGGAAAATTATGTCTGGAATGTTCGTAAAAAGGTGCACTACCGATGCCGCTGTCTGTTGTGGTTGTGGCCCGCCAGTACATGCTGACCACTCACACCAGGTCGCGGCACATCACGGTACCTTCGTTGCAGAAGGCGCCCGGCACTGAACCGAGAACCGAGGTCCGGGCCACGGAACTTCTTTCTTAACTTATCTCTTCTACGGAAGGAAAAGTTAGATAAGTTCCGCATGAACAAGCGTTCCAAATGAACGCCATGGGGAGCAGTAGAGCTTTTCGAAAAAATCACGAGAGCTCTCTGTCTCTCCTTTCTTATTGACAAAAACAGACTATTCTGTTACATTATTAGAGTAATAGGCAATTCCGGCTCGGTAAAAGGGGAAAACGGGTCTGTCAGGACGGAACGCTCACCAATGGTTCCACCCCTGCCGAAAAGCTGTGAGTTGTTCGTTAAGAATGGTTCTTTAAATTTTAAAGTATTGTTTCCGACCGAGATAGGGACACCACCAGTTTCTATTCGCAGATTAGAGGCTTTGAGACTTTCGGGCGACGTGCAGCTCGGGGTAATCACCCCACCCCGGAGAAGTGGTGAATAAAGGTTGCTTTGTTCCTCCAAGAATATGATGCCATCAGGGGCTAAGACGCCCCGAACCCAGTTGCATCCGCAACCACTATCCCCTCGAAAGACGGTAAAAAACAAACTATTACAGCGGGCAGAATCTCTGCCCCTTTTTTTATTTCATAGGGGCTGTTTTTTATTAAAAAATTATGATATTTTTAAATCAAGATGAATCTAAACCAATTAAGAGATAAAAAAATATTGATTCTGGGTTTCGGCCGGGAAGGAAAAGACACTTTTTCTTTTTTAAGAAAACTGTTTCCCGATAAGGTTTTGGGCATAGCGGACAAGTTAAAGATTTCTGGCTTAAGGTATAAAAATATCAAGCTTCATTTGGGTAAGGATTATTTAAAGGCTTTGAAGGATTACGATTTAATAGTTAAATCCCCAGGAATACCTATTCATTTAAAAGAAATTGAAAAAGCTTTTAAGGAGGGGAAAATAACTTCCCAGACAGAGATTTTTTTAAAACATTGCCCTGGAAAGATTGTGGGCGTTACCGGAACAAAAGGAAAAAGCACTACCGCCTCTTTGATTTATGAGATTTTTAAAAATGCCGGCTTGAAGGTTTATCTATTGGGAAACATTGAAAAACCGGTCCTGTCTTATCTTTTAAAAGCTAAAAAGGATGATGTTTTCGTCTGCGAGCTCTCCAGCCATCAGCTGTATAATCTTAAGAAAAGCTCCCAGATAGCTGTTTTTCTCAATGTTTATCCCGAACATCTGGATTATTACAAAAACCTTGAAGAATATGCTAAAGCCAAGGCCAATATCACTATCCATCAGTCAAAAAATGATTTCCTGATATATAATTCAGAGAATAAAATTGTCAGAGAAATTGCTGAAAAATCAAAAGCTAAAAAGATTGCCGTAAAAGGGGAGTATTATGATTTAGACAGGAATGCAGCTCAGGCTGTGGGAAAAATATTTAAAGTAAAAGATAATATAATTTTTAAAACAATCAGGAATTTTAAAAATCTTCCCCATAGACTGGAACTAGTCGGGACTTTTAAGGAAATAACCTTTTACAACGATGCCCTAGCCACTATTCCGGAAGCAACAATAGGGGCGATAAAAACCCTGGGGGACAGGGTAGAAACGATAATGCTGGGAGGATTTGAAAGAAACATTGATTTTAAAAATCTGGCGAAAAAAGTTTTAGAAAGTAAAATTAAAAACGTGATTTTATTCCCTACTACGGGAAAAAAAATCTGGCAGGAAATTATCAGATTGAAGAGTAGGGGAGTGCCCAGGCATTTCTTCGTTAGTAACATGGAAGATGCAGTAAAATTAGCTTTTGAAAATACCAGGAAAGGAAAAATCTGCCTTCTTTCCACTGCTTCTTCCAGTTTCAGCATTTTCAAGGATTACAAGGAAAAAGGGGATTTATTCAAAAAATACGTTAAATACTATGGCCAAAGATAAACGCACTGATTATTATCTTATAGGCGTCATCATCGCCCTTATTCTTACGGGAATAGTGATTTTAGCCAGCGTATCTTCCGCCTATTCCTTTAAGAAATTCGGCAACACTTACTATTTTTTAAAGCACCAGATTCTTTTCGGCCTGCTTCCCGGACTATTCCTGGGCTTTCTGCTTTATAGAATCAAGTTATCTACTTTAAAGAAATTGAGCCCGCTCATGCTTTTAATAGCCCTGGTTTTAATGGTGCTGGTTTTTTTGCCTTTTATCGGCCTTAAGTCCGGGGATGCGGCCAGATGGATTCAGGTCGGATCTTTTACCTTCCAGCCCTCGGAGCTGTTAAAGCTCGTCTCCATTCTCTATTTCGCCACCTGGCTGACCAGCCGGCTGGAAAAAGAAGAAAAGCCTGTAAACGGCAAAGTTACTTTTTTTGACAATACCTTTCTTTCTTTTTTAATGATACTAACAATCATTGTCGTGCTTCTGTTTTTCCAGTCCAATATCAGCACCTTGGGAGTAATTGTTTTAACCGCTTTTTTCATGTATTTTTCAATGAATACTTCCATCTGGCACAGCCTTTTCGTAATTTTATTTGGAAGCGGGGGATTATTGGTTTTAATAAAACTGGCCCCCTACAGGATCAACCGTCTGGCGGTTTTTTTAAATCCTGATTTGGACCCCATGGGAATGGGGTATCAGATAAAGCAGGCCCTAATTGCCATCGGCTCGGGAGGGATAACGGGAGCAGGGCTGGGAATGAGCGCCCAGAAGTTCGGGTTTTTGCCTCAGACGATTTCCGATTCCATTTTCGCTGTTTTTGCCGAGGAAGCCGGCTTTATCGGAGCCCTGGCTCTGATCCTGCTTTTTCTGGTTTTTGCTTTTTTAGGGTTTAAAACAGCCCGAAAGAGCAAGGATAATTTTTCCAGGCTCACCGCCCTGGGAATTACTTTCTGGATTATTATCCAAGCCTTTGTTAATATTGGAGCAATGGTAGGCATTTTGCCCTTAACCGGCATTCCCTTGCCTTTTATCGGCTACGGAGGCTCGGCCCTGGCCTTAGAGCTCATGGGCATGGGAATACTGTTAAACATATCCAAAAATACATGAAAATATTATTTACCGGAGGCGGAAGCGGCGGCCACGTCATTCCCATCTTCGCCGTGGTCAGAGAGATAAGAAAAATTTACCAAGGTAAAAACCTGAAATTGTTTTATCTGGGCCCCAAAGACGACTTCGGGGAGATTTTTCTTTCCCAGGAAGACATCAAAGTAAAGAACATCCTGGCCGGAAAAGTCAGAAGGTATTCCGACGTAAAAAGCATTCTCAGTAATTTCATAGATGTTTGTTTTAAAGTTCCTTTGGGAATCATCCAGTCTTTTTTTCTTCTTCTCTTTCTCTCTCCCGATCTGGTTTTCAGCAAAGGCGGGTACGGCTCTCTACCGGTGGTCATCGCTGCAAGAGTACTTTTCGTGCCTGTTTTTGTCCACGAATCCGACGTGGTTCCGGGCGCAGCCAATAAGTTCGCCAGCAAGATTGCCAAACAGACCCTTGTTTCTTTTCCCCGAACCGAATATTTCCATCTGGAAAAGATGATCGTGGTCGGCAATCCTATCAGAAAAGAAATTCTGGAAGGGACAAAAGAAGAAGCCACGGAAATGTTCAAACTGAACTACGACCGGCCGGTTCTTCTGGTCTTGGGCGGCTCGCAGGGCGCCCAGAGAATCAACGACAAAATTCTGGAGCTTTTGCCCACGCTTCTGGAAAATTTTGAAATAATCCTACAGAGCGGAGAAAACAATTACCAGCAGGTCAAGGCGGAAGCGGAAATAACCATCAAGAAGTACAAATCCCTGGAAAATGCATTCCATCTCTATCCTTTTTTAAAAGAGCCCGAAATCAAGCAGGCTTACGGGGCAGCTGATTTCATCGTCAGCCGGGCCGGCTCGGCCACCATCTTTGAAATTGCCGCCAATGCCAAGCCTTCAATCCTGGTTCCCTTGCCGGAATCAGCCCAGAACCATCAGGTCAAGAACGCCTACGCTTATGGAGAAAACAAGGCCTGCCTGGTGATAGAAGAAAACAATTTTACGGTCAGGTTCTTTCTGGAAAAACTGAGGTATCTCTTTGCCAATCCTGCAGAATTGGAAAAAATGAGAAAGGCGGCCAAGGAATTTTCCAGGCCCGAGGCGGCCAAAGAAATCGCTGAGCGCATTTTAAAATATCTAACAAAATGATTGCCGAAGATTTCAAACTTGTTAAGCCCGGCGAGGTGAGGGTGCGCATCGCTCCTTCTCCCACCGGATATTTCCACATCGGTTCGGCCCGAACCGCTCTTTTCAATTATCTTTTTGCCAAAAAGCACGAAGGAAGCTTTGTTTTAAGGATTGAGGATACTGACGCTGAAAGGTCTTTCCCGGAATTTGAAAAAGACATTATAGAAGGATTGAAATGGCTGGGACTGGATTGGTCGGAAGGGCCTGATATTGACGGAGACCACGGACCTTACCGGCAAAGCGAAAGGAAAGACATCTATTCCGATTATCTGGAAAAGCTTCTGGCCCAGGACAAGGCATATTATTGTTTCTGTTCAGGGGAAGAGCTGGAAACCCAAAAGCAGTATCAGATGTCGATAGGGGAGGCTCCCAAATATTCCGGCAAGTGCGCCGGCTTGCCCAAAGAAACAGTAAAAAAATATTTAAAAGAAAAAAAACCTTCCATAATCAGATTCCGGGTTCCGGCAAAAAAAGTATCTTTTAACGATCTGATCAGGGGAGAATTGGAGTTTGACTCCAACCTGATGGGGGATATAGTCATTGCCAAAGACCTTTCAAGCCCTTTATACAACTTTTCCGTGGTGATTGATGATTTTGAAATGAAGATCAGCCATGTCATCAGGGGAGAAGACCATCTCTCCAATACGCCCAAACAGATACTGCTTCAGGAGGCCCTAGGATTTAACCAGCCTTTTTATGCTCATCTGCCCTTGATTTTAGGCCCTGACCGCAGCAAATTAAGCAAAAGGCACGGCGCAGTATCAGTGGCTTCCTACAGAAAAGAAGGGTATCTGGCCGAAGCGATCATTAATTTCATTGCTTTTCTGGGCTGGAATCCCGGAGACGACAGAGAGATTTATTCCTTGCCGGCTCTGGTAAAAGAATTCGAACTGGAAAAAGTCCAGAAAGGAGGAGCGGTATTTAACATTAAAAAGCTGGATTATTTAAACGGCTTCTACATTAGGAAAAAGTCTCCGGAGCGTTTGACCGAGCTTTGCCTTCCCTTTTGGGAAGAAAGCGGCCTGGTTAAAAAAGAAAATATTGATTTGAATTATCTGAAAAGCATTGTTTCCATCAACCAGGAAAGATTGAAAAAACTCTCGGAAATCATCGAACTGAGCGATTTCTTTTTCAAGGAAAAGCTCGATTACAACAAGAGCCTTTTAAAATGGAAAGAAATGACTGATGAAGAGATTAAAGATTCCATTGACAAATTGGAAAAGATATTTTCTAAAATAAAAAGCGGGGATTGGAATAAAAAGAATCTGGAAAGCCTGGTGATGCCCAAGGCGGAGAAGATGGGGGATAGGGGAATTCTTTTATGGCCTTTAAGAGCGGCCCTGAGCGGCAGGAAATCCTCGGCCGGGCCCTTTGAGATAGCCGAGATTCTGGGCAGGGAAAAAACCTTGCAGAGATTACAGGAAGCAAAAAGTTTGCTATAATACAAGATATGAAAAAAATATTCATTGTTCTAATATTATTTTCTTTTCTCTTACCGATTATTTCCTTGGCCCAAGAGGGGGACCAGGTAAAGTTGCCCGAAACCGTAGACCAGGCAAAGGACATGGTGGGTAACGCAATCAAGGTTGGACAGCAGGAACTGCCGGGAAACATGAAAACCATGTTTAAGGAAGACGTTTTGCCTGTCTGGAACAAGATGTTTGACTGGTTTAAGGTGAATATATGGCCCAAGGCTGAAAATGAGATAAAAAAGAGACAGCCGGCCTTAAAAGAGGACCTTCAGACCGAAACAGGGCAGATGAAAACAGACATCAAGACTGAAGTGCCAAAAATCAGTACCAAAATTAGAAATCTTTGGACAGAATTTAAAAATTTAATTAATACCAATAAGTAATTTAAAATTTCTTCTTCTGTTCCGGCGGGGGAATGGGATTTAGGCCTTGACACAGCCCTATGGGCTGTTTTAATATGAATAGAGAGAGTGTCGCACAATGTAGGTTAAGCGACAGCCTCCTTGTATAAATATAAGAAGGGCCTCTAGTGCCTACCAAACTACCACTCACCCACCCAAATATATGAAAAAATCTAATGTTCCAATAATAAAGCAAATTCCTGACTTTTTAGATTATTGCGAAGTTGAAAAAGGTTTGTCGGAAAAAACTCAGATAAATTACGGCAGATATCTGAATAAGTTTGTTTTATGGCTAAAAGGCTCAAATAAGGCCTCTCTCCTACCCCACGAGCTTACTCCTGACCATATTTGGACTTACAGACTCTATTTATCCCGTTTTAAGGACCAAAAGGGCCATATCCTGAAGAAAGCCACTCAAAACTACTATTTAATCGCTTTAAGAGCCATTTTAAGCTATTTTACAGCCAAAGACATAGAATCACTGCCTGCCGACAAGATAGGGCTTCCCAAGGCCGATAGGGGCGAAAAGACCGTTAAATTCCTTAATCTGGAGCAGATAGAGAAGCTTTTGTCGGCTGTAGACCCTAAAGCGCCCAATGGCTTAAGAAACAGGGCCATTCTGGAATCCTTATTCTCAACCGGATTAAGAATAGCCGAACTGGTGGCTTTAAATCGGGAACAGTTCGCCAATATTAAACTTAAAAAAGATCTGGAGCTGGGAATAATCGGAAAAGGCAATCGTCCCAGGACGGTATATTTTTCAGAAAGGGCTTTGTCTTGGATTAAAAAATATCTGACATCTCGCACCGACAAAGAAAAACCCTTGTTCATACGCGATGGCGCCCAAAAGAATTCGGATTCCCGCCTTACGCCCCGCTCCATAGAAAGGATTGTCAAAAAACATGCTGTTTTGGCCGGAGTACCTATCTTTACTACCCCCCACACCCTTAGGCACTGCCTGCATCCTTCAACCAGGATTATTCTTCCGGACGCGGTTGTTTCAGCTCGAGAACTTTTTTTCCGCAAAGACAATAACATCCAGACAATCGATTGGCAAACTTTGAAACTGAATAACCGGGAGATTAAGGAAAAAAGCTATCACCTCACTCCCCTGTTCTCCATTTGGGCCGGCGGCTACAACTTGTCCTGCTCTCCAAACCATCGGCTCTTCACGGTCGGGTCGAAAGGAATTGAAGAGATAAAAGTGAAAGATTTGAAAATCGGTGATTATATTATGGGGGTTAAAAAGTTTGAGATTAGCGACCGACCCTTTGTCGGCCCAAGATTTGCCCGGCTACTGGGATATATCCTGGGAGACGGAACAATATCCCAAAAAAGGAGAGGTGTTTTTTTGGATGATAAAAATCCAGATATCCTGAAATTTTATCAGAATCTTGTAAGAGAATTGTTCAACATTAATCCTTCTTTAACTAAAAGCAAAGGTAAGAATTCTTGGCAGCTTAAAATATATAATATAGAGTTAATTGAATTCTTGTTGAATGCGGGTTTTAAAACAAAATCAAACATTAAAAGAATCCCGCAAGAAATTATTACCGCACCGTTAAAAGAATTAGCTGAATTTATTGCCGGATTTTATGACGCCGAGGGTAATACTGGCACCATCCGTCTATTTTCTTCAAGCCTGGACCTGTTAAAAGATGTCCAAATGGGCCTTTTGCGGTTTGAAATTGACAGCCACATAAACTGGCGGCAGAGAACCGTGATGCTTCCGCAAAAAAGGATGTTTTCACATAAATTCTATACCTTAAACATACTACATAAGCCGGACCAAATAAGATTCATTAAAAGCATCAAAACGCTAAAAAAAAGGCATTTAAAGATAGAGCCTGATTTTGATGGAGAAAAATTGCCGGTCGGAAGCTTGCTTAAAACAATCAAGCGCGATGCGATGCGGAAAAAAATAGTCTGGATTGAAAAATTAAAGAAAAATCACAGCATTAATGATCTGGGAAGGTATTTCGACAACCTTATTCCTGTAAAAAAAACTGTGGAAAAAATCATTGATCAATTGGAAGATTCAAAATACCGCTCTCCATATTTGGAAATCTTGAAGAAAATTGCTCGCGCCAGCAACATTAAATGGCTGAGGTTAAAAGAAAAAACAAGATTGCCCTGGGGAAGATATTCAACTTATGACTTTGGAATTGACCAAAGAATAGGCAATATCATTACCGACGGCTTAGTCAGCCATAATTCCTACGCTACTGATTTATTAACCCAAGGAGTTGATTTAAGAACTATTCAGGAATTCTTAGGACACAGAAATATTGCTACAACACAAATATATACTCACGTAACAAACAAACGGCTGCGTGATGTTCACCGTCAGTATCACTCACTTGGAAAAGAATAAACCGCTAATTCCCCTAGCGGTTTTTTCTTAATTATGAAATGTCGCACAATATAGATTGTAAGACATAAAAAACGCCCAACAAATTAAGGCAGCATCCTCTTCCCTTCTGTTTTCCAAAACAGTATAATATAATCAGTCCTTTTAATTTTTAGAAAGGACTAGTACCGGAGGAGAAAAAGGCGATGTTCAAAAAGATATGCGCGCTCTTCGCGCTTATCCTGCTCGCTGTATTTCTTGGACCAGTAAGCGCCGCAGTGGCTCCAGGTGAATCCAACCCAGTTACAACGGTGGTCATCGTTGCCCCTGCAGACGGAAAAGGCCAAAAGAAAGACAGCACGGCACATCACGACGGGGATTTCTGCATCGGAGCCAAAGGTCCCCCTGCAGATCCCTACTACGTAGTGTACAGCCAAGAGAACGTATTCGCTGACCAGAACACCACACTCGAAGCAGACCACAACACGAAAGATATTGCCGGCCACAACATGGACACGAACGACTGCTGCTTGAGACCAATCGGTGATGCACCTTTTGCGGGTATCCCCGGGCGTCCTTGATCGCTGAAAAGAGGTATTTACCTCTTTTTTATTTTCTATTAAAAAACCGCCCAAAATGGCGGATAACATATCTTGTGAGACGTTATCCCCTGTCAACGTCTAACAAACATAAATTATAAAAATAAAAAGGTCCTTCTTGAATGAAGAACCCTTCAAAGAATATATTGCTGCTATCCCGCAAGATTAATTATTTCCATTAATTCGATTGACTGCACAACAATGGATTGCAATTCATCGGGAATGATTTCCTCAGCGCTCTCTTCGACTTTTTTTTGAAAAGTTAAAGCTTGTTTGTTAAGCTTTATTGCTTCTACCGCAAAGGGGGCTAAGGGAGAACCATCTTGGATTATCTTCTCCATCGCTCCATTAATCTTGGATAATGATGGAAATAATTTCAACATCTCGCTTTTTGTGAGTCTTTTCGCGCCTTTCAACTCCTTGGGGCCACGATTTATGGCTTTTGACATGGCGAAAAATGACTCTTGGGCAAGATGTTCCAGTTCGGCGGGGATATTTTCCCCGTTGCTTTTTTCGACTTGCTCTTGATGGGCCAGAACCTTTTCATTTAGCGCTATCGCTTCCTCTATAAGAGGATCTCCGGGGATTTCCTCATTCATCGACTTTATTTTGTCGTTAAGTCCCCTTAGTTGTTGAAACAACTGAAACACATTGTGTTTTGTAAGCTTTTCCATATTTTTCACTCCTGCCTCTTAGGAATTTTCCTTGGGAAAGAACCGATTCTTAAGAAAAGAGCAAATCTTCCCTTAAGGATTTTTTTACCATATCATATCTTACATTTTTGTCAATGTTATTAGACAAGTATCCCCTATCCTTTAAAACTTCTAGATAATAAAAAAGTGGAACCAGCATTTTGCCAGATCCACCATTGCGCCAAATTTACTCAAGCGCTCATTCCAACGGTACCATTCTCTTTTGCGTAATAGTGCAGGATTGCAATCCAGACATAGGAACCAAGCAGGGTTCCGTCCTGGATAAACCGCTCTATGTCCTTTTGAGAACAGTATTTTGCGCCCTGAAGCTTGGAGTTTAATTCCCCTTTCTCTATTTCCGCTTCGTAAACGGAATAGTTCAGCTTTATGGCGCCGCTGAAAATGATTTCCTCGCCTTCTTTGACGAGTATTCCTAATGTCTTTACCCGGCAGCCGGTTTCTTCCCATGCCTCCCTTTTTGCGGCAGCTTCCCTGCTTTCGCCCTTTTCAGGCCTTCCTCCCGGAAGACCTTTGTAGCCGAGCATTTCGTCTACCAGCACGAAAGAAAACGTCCCATCAGCTTCTTGTCTTGGAATAAGGACGAAGCCTGCCTTTTGGGTAATATGGATCCGAATTCCACATTTGTTCAGAGCCATAAGCCCTTTCACTACTCCCATTTCAAACCTTTCTTTAAAACCCGTAAGTCATCACTCCCATAAGATTGTTAAGATGTTTATATTATACACCATTTATATGCTTTGTCAAGCATCATAACCGTTAGCATTGGACTTGGATCCCCGCTTATAGATTGTAAGACATAAAAAAACCGCTAGATATAAACCATGCGGATAAATTACGAACGCCTTGGTTGGGAGTTGAACCCAAGTCTGGATGCTTGAAAGGCCCCCGCTCTTACCGGTTAAACCACCAAGGCAAATAAAAAAGAGCAGAAAAATCATTTCAGCTCTTTGATTGCTTTATCGAGAAGGCCGGTTTTGAACCCTGCCTCATCACGGAACAGATCGCTGATCGCTTTTAAAGCCTCCTTAAGGTTTTCAT
>Ga0315275_10000095_pt1 | contig 66185 bp, 76 predicted proteins | sample YL17G03_0_MG_FD_205557 | JGI IMG/M metagenome (GOLD analysis project Ga0315275, IMG submission 205557) | Sediment microbial communities from Yellowstone Lake, YNP, Wyoming, USA - YL17G03_0 | ecosystem: Environmental > Aquatic > Freshwater > Lake > Sediment | place: USA: Wyoming | collected... | reverse complement strand
CTCGACAGAGTCCCGGTCCCACCAGCCCTCGAGGTGCGGCACGGTGATATGCCCCGGCTCGTGGAACCTCACGCGCCCTGGGCTGAGGTGCCGGCCCCACCGCTCTTTCGAGCGTACCCGTACGGGCATATCCCCGGTGAACCTCCACCCGCGCCGCGCCACGACGCGTCGGATGGCGATGTCCTGGATGTGCGTTCCGGTGTTCGCCTGGATGAGATAGTCGAGGCCTGAGGCGCAGTCTGTCTTGTCCATATCATAGACATCGCTTGCGGCGCGGACGAGCTCTCTCCACAACTCCTGCCGGCGCATAGAGTCGTTGAAGTACGCCTCTTCATAGACGAGGCAGGCCTCGGGGAAGAGGATGCTCTCTCCCTTCCATCCCCAGACGATGCGCCAGTTATCCTTGCCGTGCTCCGCGTCGTATCGGGCGGAAATCTCGTCTCTCTGCCGCCCGAAGTATCCCGGCCTGCCGATCGTCCGCCATTCAGCCATGGGTCACGAGAGTATGCCCTCGACACGATCCTTGAGCAGGAGGTAGCGCTCCTGTGTCGCGGGGAAGGAGAGCACGTAGTGGCGTGTCGTCGGGAAGTTCTTGGCCTTGTCGATGCCGGCGGGGATGAGCGTGCCTTGCGCGAACTGGCGCCGCGTGAGGTCGATCTCCTTGCCCTCGATATTATTGAAGTAGTGCGAGTACTTCGCGCCGTCGGGCGTTGTCGCGTCGGCCCAGACTATCCTGCCGCCGAGATAATCCTGGGCCACGCACGCGGTCACCGCGCACTGCCCCCAAGCGGGGTTCTCCGGCGTCCAATGCTCCGGGTCGGTGCTGCTCTCCCTGCACCATGCTTGCTGTAGAATGCCCTCGAGAGTGTCTGCGTCCATGCTCCACCCCCACCTCTGCATTGAGGATTCTTCAGCGATTTTTAACTCTTGTTATCTGTCGGCCGTCAGCGACTCGTCGTCACCTCGTGACGCCTCGTCCGGCCCTCACCTCCTTTGCGCCCTTCGCTGACGCTTCTCCTTCTGCAGTTCGGGCCTTCAGGCTGGCGGCCGAACCGGATACTGTCTTTCTTTCTCCACAACTCTTTTAAACAGGCGCCGCCCTTGCCGTCGTCATGGCATACTCTGACCGCATCAAGTCCTCGTTTGCCGGATTCTGGCGCAACCCATCGCTTCTTGTCGTGCTCATCCTGGAGTTCGTCGGCCTCCTCGTCCTCGGCGTCCTCTTCACCCTGCTCAGCATGGTGATGCCGAAGACCTGGCTCTCGGGCCAGCCGACGCTCGCGCTCGTGGTCATGCTCCTCATCATGCTCGTGCAGCTCTTCGTCTACCTCTACGTGCACAGCTTCTTCGCCTCTGGGTTCTACGGCATGGCCAAGAACCTGGTGCAGGACGGCAGCACGAAGTTCTCTGAGTTCGTGGCGAACGCGAAGCGGTACTGGCACGAGTTCTTCTGGTTCCTCTTCGTCAAGTCGGTCATCTTCATCCTTATCGGCGCGCCGCTCTTCATCGCCGCGGTGTCGTTCTACGGCACCGACCCATCGCTCGTGACGCCCGACCAGCAGACCGCGGTGCTCGTCACCCTGTCACTCTTCCTCACGCTCTGGACAGTCGTGTCGTTCTGGCTCCTCTACGCCAAGGCATCCATCACGTTCCGCGAGGACGGGCCTCTCAAGGCCATCAACACCTCGTTTAAGATGGCGAACGCTCGGGCGGGCGCATCCCTAGCTGCGCTCATGTGGGTAGTCCTCACCGCCGTCGTCGGCATCGCGCTCTTCTTCCTCCTGCTCCTGCCGTTCGACCTGGCCTACAACGCCACGCAATCGACCACCTGGAGCGTGGTGGGCGACATCTTCTACCTGCTCTTCACCGTCGTCCCGATGTCGGCCAGCATCATCGGCTCGCTCTTCGTGTTCTTCACGTACGAGGAGATCACCGCAGACAAGCCGCACAAGACCGTAGTGAAGGTAGCGAAGAGACCTGTTGCGCGAAAGAAGTGATTCCTGTTTTTTCTACTCTTCTACTTCACCACAATCATCCGTAAGACATCGACGTCGAGTTCAGCGTAAGCCACCGGCACAACCAGTCCAGTGTATGTCAGGACACGAGGAGATAATTCGCCCAGCACGCCGACAACGGCGCCGTCAACGACAAGGCGCGCGCAGCGGCCCTCCAGGAACCTGTGGTCGGAGAACTCCTCGTACGTCCCGACCAGGCCGAAAGCGTTCAGGACGCCATCAGTCAATTGCCGCACGCGAGTATAATCAGTATCGCCGCCGGCGAGCGTCAAGGCCAGGTGGTTCGTCTCGTCAACGTGCTCGGGCGCGGGAGCGAAGACAACGCCGAGCTCGAAGAACGACTGCGGATACTCGTGCAATTTGTTCCGCGCGAGCATCTGCAACTGCACAGGCAGTAATGACGCCCGCAAAGTATCGTACTCAGCGGAGACGGAGCTCCGCAGCGTCGCCATCTCAGCGGCAGGGTCGACGCCCAATTGGAACTCGCGTGAAGTCAAGTGATAGTTCTTCGCCTCAAGCAGTCCGAACCCGACCAATACCTTGCGCAGCACAGCATCGAACTTGGAGGCCGGCGCCTCGGCAGCGGTCGTGGCGACATTAGGCAATACCGCCTTGATGTTATCATACCCTAGGGCGATAGCGATGTCCTCGACAACGTCGATCTGATGCAGGAAGTCAACTCTGTACGGCGGCAGTAAAGCGTAATAGGTCTCCTTGATGCGCCCCTCCTCGAAGCCGAGCCCCATCTTGGCGAGCAAGGGAGCGAGCTCCTCCTTCTGCAATGAGACGCCCAGCCGCCGGTTCGCATAGTAGCCATAGAACTCCTGCCGTTTAGGCGCCATGTCCGGCGTCACCTCGGTCCTCCGGCCATACACGACCTCGACCGTATGGATGGACGCGCCCATATCCGCGAGCGCGCAGCAGATGACCTGCACGACCTCGCTACAAGTCCTGAAGTCAAAGCCGGAGCACTCCAGGAACGCCTCTTTTGTACCGACAGTGATTTTCCCTGTCTCGTGGCTGTTGATGACCGGCGGCATGGACAGGACGCTCCTCTTGCTGTCAAGGAAGACCGCGTACCGCGGCAATCCAGCCATGAGGTGCGCGTACTCCTGCCCCTTGGGGTGCTGCTCAAGGATCTCCGGCACGGTCATCTCCTTCTCCGCCTCAAGGGGCCGGAACTTGATATTGCTCGGCTCCAGGGCGGTGAACGTGATGTTGCCGGAGATAGCCTCCATAGGATAGATGCCGATAGCGCCCTTCTTGCGGCGTCGGCAGAACGTGGTGTGCAACTTCTCCTGGATATCGATGATCTCCTTCAGGCGCTCCTCATTGAGGTTGAGGTTCTTGATGACCGCGCACGCGGTGTAGGGGCGCACGCCCCTCAGCGACTCGTCAACAAACACTTTCAATTTGCTCGGCGTCGTGGTGTAGGCGCGCAATCCCGGCTTCACGCCCAGGAATGAAGCGAGAGCCCGGGTGAATCCTTGTTGCGAGAGCATGTCAGGGCGGTTCGGCGTGATGTCGACGACCAACTCCTCGGCGGTGCTCTCGTCAACCTCGATGCCCAACATGGCGATGCTGTGCAACAGCTCCGGCGTCTCCTCTGTGCTGAGCTCGGAGAACATCGCTCTCTTGTTGATTGTCAGGGATACCATCAGCTCTCCTTCCCCATCTTCACGAAGCGCTTCATGCCGCGCAGTTGCTCGATATCATTCCTGTAGATGTCACGCAGGTCCTTGATGCCGAAGTACTCGACGATGATGCGCTCCATGCCGAGCCCCCAGGCGAGGACAGGCACCTCTTCACCCATCAATGTCTTGGTGACTTCCGGCCGGAAGAGCCCGGCACCGCCCAATTCTATCCATTGCCTCTTCTCCTCGTTCCACACGTCCACCTCCACGCTCGGCTCTGTGTACGGGAAGTGGTGCGGCCGCACCCGTATCCTGTCGAAGCCCATCTTGGCGAAGAAGATCTTCAGGTAACCGATGAGCTGCGCGAACGTGACGTTCGGGTCGACCACGATGCCCTCCACCTGGTAGAACTCGAAGAGGTGCTTCCAGTCGAGCGCCTCGTTGCGGAAGACCTTGCCGACGCTGAAGTACTTGCCGGGCATCGGCTTCCTGCCCTCCTTGATGGCCAGGAGCGTCTGCGCCGACAACGGTGTCGTGTGCGTGCGCAGCATCAGCTGCTCGGCTTCTTCGCGGCTGAAGCGGTAGCGCCACCCCTTGCTGCCGGTGTTGCCCCCGCTCTCGTGCGCGTCGCGCACGCGCTCGAAGAGCGCGCGGGGGATCGTTGTCCGGCGCGGCTCGTCAAGGTAGAATGTGTCCTGCATCTCGCGCGCCGGATGGTCCTGCGGCACGAAGAGCGCGTCGAGGTCCCAGAAGGCGGACTGCACCATCGTGCCCTCCATCTCCTCGAAGCCCATCTCGATCCAGATGGACCGGATGCAGTCGATGGCCTCCTGCACGAAGTGCTCCTTGCCGGCACGGAGCGACGGCACGCCGGTCGTGACGTCGTAGGCGCGGTACTTTTTCTTGCTCCAGGCGCCGGACTGCAGGTCCTCGGTGGTGAGGCGTTCGGCGAAATCAAGTTTCTTCGTGTCGATCTTGGAGAGCGCGCGGCCGAGGTCGGTGAGCGTTAGCTTGCGCTCCTTGCGCTCCTTGAGCGCGATGTACTCCTTCCTGTTGCGCAGCTCTGCGAGCGTCGCCCGTTCCTCTTTGTTCAGTGATTCAAGTGTAATGTCTTTGCTCTTCGTAATCTTATGCAGCAGGACGAGTGGTGGATAGTTCTGGTCCGTGGCTTTTCTACCGTTATCCGTAACAGTCGTCTCCTTTCCGAACGCGACCCAGTTCTTCTTCTTGAGGATGCCGATGGAGGCGCCGAGCTCGTCCGGAGAGAGGCCGGCCCTCTTCGTAGCATCATTGGTGTCTTTCGCGCCGTCCTTGAACGATTGCAGGAGCTTGAGCTCCGGCATGCCGTGCGACAGCGCCGCTTGCGCGTTCGCCTCGAGGAGTATCTCGGTCCTGGAGACAGCGCCAATCGTGAGCGCGCGCTTGCTCTCGAGCCATTGGCAGGCGCGCATCGCCTCGACCTCCTGCATGCCGGTCTTGGCGCAGAGCTCTGCGATGGTGAGGTTCTCCTTCAGGTGCGGGAGCGCCCGGATCTCGAGCGGGTGCAGTTTCGCGAGAAGAGCCTCAGGGACAATAGCATGAGAGGCCGCGTCGTGCGCAGGAGCGCTCTTCGCAGCGGTTCGCTTTCCAACCCCCACCATACGATACCGGTTCTCCCCCGTGTTTTTAAGGGTTTCGCGCTCTGCTCTTATTTTTCGTCGCTGCGGCGGATACACCTCACTACGTTCCGGCATTTACTTCGCCGCACCTGCATGAATCGGTGCGGCTCCGGCATTTACGCCAAGGCAGCGCTGTCGCTTCATCTCTCTTCCTCCCATCACTTCACTCACACATCCTCATATACTCTTTCCACTCGAGAAGCGAGAACGCGCTTCACTCGGGCTTTTAATGACCACTCGTAACTTATATAAAGTAGTTATCCGCAAGTAACTCCTAAAAAGGGGTGTGAGTCCCATTTTGGGAGGTAGAATGAATGATAGTGCGTGAAGAATTTCTGTCGAAGCTGCGCAGGTATTTCGGCCTGAACCTCTATGAGGTCAAGATCTGGACTGCGCTCCTGTCCCGCGGCGTCAGCACGGCGGGCGAGCTTTCAGACATCGCGAATGTGCCGCGAAGCCGCAGCTACGACATCCTGGAGTCGCTCGAGAAGAAGGGCTTCATCGTGATGAAGATCGGCAAGCCGATCAAGTACATCGCGGTATCGCCCGAAGAGGTCGTCGAGCGCGTGAAGAAGAACATGAAGAAGGAGGCCGACGAGAACGTCAACCGACTCGAGAACCTCAAGAAGACCGATGTGATCACCGAGCTCAAGAACCTGCACACGCAGGGTGTCGAGCTCGTCGAGCCGACAGACCTGTCAGGGAGCCTGCGCGGACGGCACAACCTCTACAACCACATGGAATTGACCATCCGCGGCGCGGAGGAGACCGTGACCCTGGTCACCACGAGCACCGGGCTCCTGCGGAAGATCGAGGGGCTCAAGCAGGTGCTGCAGGAGGCGGCGAAGCGCGGCGTCAAGGTGCGCATCGCGGCCCCGATGACCAAGGAGGCCGAGATCGCGTCCAAGGAGCTCGATGGCATCGCTGAGGTCCGTGAGGCGAGGATCAAGGGGCGCTTCCTCATCGTCGACGGCAAGGAGATCATCTTCATGGTCATGGACGACGCAGAGGTGCACCCGACGTACGACATCGGCATCTGGATCAACACGCCGTTCTTCGCCAGCGCCCTGGAGAGCATGTTCGAGCTCGCCTGGGTCGACATGAAGAAGGTCAAGACGAAGTGAGGTTCCTGATTTTTCTTTTAGTTTTCTCTATCGGATACCGGATGGTTTTCGATGCTGTCGAATCTTTTCCGTCTTCTTCTCCAATATCATTCTAATGTTGTGCGCACAACCTTCTCTCATGGAGATGCACGAAACCATGCGGCTACACAACACAATGAAGACGCTTCGAGAGCACACAGAACGGTACGATGATGCCATCACTGAAGCAGACCAGACGCCGGAACTGAAACGGTTCCAGGACGCCGTTCTCGACGTCGCATGTTCGAGTCTCTTCTGTTATCGTGCTTCTTTCATGGAGCGCATCAGGAGCTATGTCCTCGCTGCCGTTGTGCTGCCGGGATTCCGTCGTTACGCGACGCTCACGTATCAGGGCGGTTTGCGGCGGATGCGCAAGGGCCTGCGGACGCTGGAAGACGCGATGCAGGAGCTCGTCGCCTCCAAACCATCGGAGAGGGTATACGGACTGTGCTCAGATATCGCTGAAAAATTCTTCCCGTTTTTTGCAGAACACGCAGGTTATCTGCCTCGGTTCGGCACGTCCGATGTTCCGAAGAACTGATCATCGAGCTTCTTGCCATAGCCGTGCATGAGTTCCTTGTAAGGATGGTGCTGCAGGATGGCTTTGATCTGCTGGCCGCTGAGGTATATGTAGAGTAGTGCGTGCGGCAAGACGTTGATGGCGTCACGGGGCATCGCACGCATGAAGCCGTACAGGCCGATAAACTGCTCGAGGTCTCCGCGTTGTCTCTTCGTCATCGGGCGATCATATTTTATGGTGATATCATCCACCGTCTCCTTTGCGTGCTTCAATAATTCCCGCACTTGGCTGAGCTTCATCAGTATCACCTATTCCGTATCACATAGAACAATTCATTCTCTACCGAGAACGTCTCCCAGCGCAATCCCTTGCGCGTGAGCAGCCGCTCGAACCACGCGCGTCCGGCGCGTGCGATGCTCTTCCTGCCGCCGAGCGACTTCGTGGGGAAGGACGCGACGATCCACGGCGTCGTGATATGGTCGAAGATGTCGTACGAGATATGGCGCTTCGTCTCCTCGAGCGAGTCGAGGAGCTTGAACAGGAGCGTGACGTCGCCCTTGAGCGTCCTCACCATCTTGTAGTTCTTGGTCAGGTCGAGCGCGATGGTCTTGCCGGGGATGCCGAGCACCTTGAAGCACTCGTCGAGGAATGCCATGTCCTCCACCGAGAGGTCGCTCGCGATAATCGTTGGCCGGAAGCCGTGTTGCACGAAATACTGGTAGGCGAGCGGGTTGAGGCCGCAGCCGAGGTCGATGATGAATTTCGGCTTGGTGCGGGCGCAGATCTCGGCGTAGACCTCGTCGTAGTACGGGAGGCGCTCCTTCGTGCTCGTGTGCGTCGAGAGCAGCTCGTCGATGATCCTCTTCCGCTCGTTCCCGCTCTTCGTTGTGCGCAATCTCTCGAGGATGTCGCGCCGCTCCCGGTCGCCCGTCGCCTGGAACACGCCGTAGACCGCGCGCAGCTCCTTGCGTATGCGCTTGAGCAGCTCCTCATGCTCCTTGCTGCGGGAGAACTGCGCGAAGTCCTTGCTCTCGTAGAACTTGCGTTGTATGACTCTGTTAGACGCAAAGACCTTCTTGACCTTCTCCGCGACGAACCTGTCATCGAGCGACGAGAGCCCTTTCTTCAGTTTGATGGACGCTATCAGCTCGCGCTCCTTCTGCACTACGGAGGCCATGCGTGCTCCTCCTCCGTCGCGGCGTTTGCACTCCTCGTCCCTCGGAGATTGTAGACGGCCGCGTCAAGGTCTTTTCGCTGCGCGAAAAGTCGCCGCGGCCTTTCTTTTACGCCAAGGCGACATTCGTTGTTGATGCTATCACTGTTAAGCGCAATATTCACCATCGCTTTATCCCCACGATGCCGCCGAGGCCGTCGATCTTCGCCATCGCGTCCTTGGTGCTGAGCAGGTGCACGGCCGCCTTGATGCTAGACGCAGAACGCATCATTCCGTCGAGCTCGTCGAACGTCCCCTCCTCCTTCGCCTTGCGGATGGCGTTCTCGCTCACCGTGATCTCCGAGGCGTTCCCCTGCTCCAGCGCCGCCTTCACGTCAGCCTTGCCGTAGACGAGCCGGTCCTTGGCGAGCGCCGTGAGGATGCCCTCGAGCAGCGCCGCCTCGCGCGTCGAGCGTTGCGCGCGCAGCGCGGACTGCAGTTCCGGCCGGCGCAATACCTCGTTGATGGCGGTCTCGTCCACGGTGCTGATGGTGGTGAAGAGCGTCCGCTTGCGCAGCTCCGGAGCGAGTTCGCGCTCGAGGTACTCCTTCCAGAAGCTCGGGCTCGCGGCTATCACGTGCTGCGCGCCCTTGCGCCGGCAGAGGTCCTCGGTCGCGTCGGCCACCTCCTTGTAGAAGGCGTGCGCCTTGCCCTCGTCCACCCCTTTGCGGGGCACGTCGCCCTTGAGCGTCAGGAGTATTTCATGGCCGGTCGGCGTGAGCGTGGCGAAGATGGCCTGCTCGCGGTCGAAGAGCACGAGCAATGCCGTGGCCCTGGCCGAGAGCGCCTCCTCGAGCTTCTCGAGATGGTACTCTAGCCAGCGCTCCTTGCGGATAGTGATGCGGCTGCCCTCGGTGAGGTCGAGCGTGTGATGGCTGCCGCGCGGCACCTCCTCCGAGCCGTCCACGACCTTGCCCGAGACGCGTAGCTGCCCGTCGCTCGTGGAGAACTCTGCCCGCTCGACGTCGAGGGCGACCCAGACCTTCCTCTTCACGATGGAGGTCTTGCTATCGCCGCCGCTCCCGGCGCCGACCTTGTACTTGTACTCAGAGTCGCCGGTGCAGACGTCCCCCTTGTCTATGATGGTGGAGAGGTACCAGAGGTCGTCGGCGGCCTCGACGACCACCTTGACCAGGCCCTGCTTCATGTTACGGTCGAGGATTTTCATAAGGAGTTTCTCGTCGCTCCGCTCGAGAGAGCGCAGAGAGAAATATTTATATATGCCGCTTGGCCGGACAAAAAGCATGGCGTTAGAGAGCTCTCGACGAGGACAGAGCGCGTCGAACGCGGCGGTGCTCGTCGCGATCATCGGCGGGCTGCTGGTCGTGTACATCCTCTTCATGCCGCCGGCGGAGCGCGAACGCCTCCTCTTCGGCGATGGTGGTTCAGGCGGCTCCGGCGGGTCGGGTGGTGGCGGTGTTTTTACCCAGTACGGCCCGGTGCTGATCATGACCGAGACCCCGGGCACGCTGCGCCTCCAGGCATCGAACCTGGCGGAGCACAACATCCCTAGCGCGACCATCTTCACCGCGATCAACACGGTCGAGCTCAAGAACATCGATTCCGCCACGGTGAAGAGCAGTGCCTTCGCGCGCAAGGACCTCGATATCGAGTTTGAGGGTAGCCGCGTCGGCGGGCGCAACTTCCTGCTCAGCTTCAACGTGGACCGCGCCGGTGATGGGCCGTTACGGATACTGCTCAACGGCCATCTCATCTACGAGCGGCCCATCAGCGAGCGCAGCCCCTCCCCGATACCGCTCTCCTCCGATTATCTCGTCGAGGGCACGAACACCCTCACGCTCTCGGTCGGGGACACAGGATGGTCGTTCTGGCGCTCCAATAGCTACGACCTCCATAACATCCTCATCACCGCGGACGTGATCGATATCTCAGGCGCGACAGCGGCGCAGACGTTCAACATCAAGGATGAGGAGCTCGGGATGTTCGAGAGCGCGCAGCTCCAGTTCGTGCCAGAGTGCGACCCCAAGAAGGCCGGCCGCCTCATCGTGAACCTCAACTCGCAAACAATCCGCTCCGCGGACAACCAGACCCAGGAGGTCCCGAACGTGCTCTACAATAGCTTCCCGGACTGCGGCGTCCTCTTCAAAACCGACGTCGCCCAGGAGCAACTGCGCGTCGGCGAGAACCGGTTGCTCTTCGCGAGCCAGGGCGGACAGTACATCATCGACCGGATCAAACTCGTGGTGCACGAGCGCGTACAGGAGTACCCGGTCTACTACTTCAACATCCCGAAGGACATGTACGACGCTCTTGACGCGGCGCACGGGCAGTTGCGCGTGACAATGACCTTCACCGACTACCGCAACGAGAAGACCGGCGAGGTCGTGGTGAACGGCTTCGTGCAGTCATTCGCGACCCAGGACTACGCGTGGCAGGCGGTCATCGACCCGGCAATCCTCACGCCAGGGCCGAACACGATCATGGTCGCGCCGCACGCCGACCGCCTTGATATCGCAGAACTCAAGATCGAGCTGGTATGAGCATGTATGGCCTCTCTTCCGACCTACGAGGAAGTCCTCGAGCACGCACGCAGAGATGACGCCGGAAAGTTCTCGACATGGTTGCGCGATAGGGTCAATAAGGTATCGTCTGATATACCTCGCTCGCCGCCGCACCAGGAACTGCTGATAGGGTTCGGCGCCAGGCTCTGGCAGGATATCCGTCTCCTGGCCAGACCGAACATTGAGGGTTTCCGCCAGGAGTACACACAATTCTACTCTGCGTTCCAGCAATTCGCGCCGGTGAGCGTCAGCGGCGGCAAGAGCCCGATTGAGTCCGCAGGGTCGTCAGGCAGCGGGCCTGCGACGCGCACCGGCGGGTTCTTTGCAGGGCTCTGGAGCGGCGTGCGGGGCAAGGAGGCTCCTACTCCATCTATCAACGTGAATATCAACATGCCGCCAGGCGAGAAGGCTGCTGAGCAGAAATTGGTGGAGACAGAGACCCAAGCGGTCAAGACCATGGCCGACATCAGCAAGCAGGTTACGAAAGATCTCCAAAAAGAGGGAATACATGAGAGAGTTCATCATGCCGCTCCCGCGAGCGCGCCGGCCGAGGCGACATATCCGGACCCAAGCGGCGAAGAGACACCGTCGAAGACAGACGCTGTGACAAACATCGTTAAGGAGGGTGCAGAGGCAGCGGCCGGACCAGAGGTGGCAGCGGTCGCCAAGATGATTAAGGCCGGCCATTTTGTTGGCAAGGCCACGAAATGGAGCGCGGGCGCACTCTCGAAAGGCGCCGGCTCGTTCAATGATAGCATCGCGAGCAAGCCGGTGGGCGCGGTCCGTGGCTTCGGGTGGTTCGTCATCATGTTCGGGTTGATGCTCTACTACAGCGGCATCGGAAACATCTCCACATGGGTGACGCCGACCATCCTCTACTTCGTCGTCATCCCATTCTTCATCTGGTTCATCTACCTCGCGCTCACGAGGGACTCCTACAAGGACTTCCTCTCTGGCAACGGCGCGTTCTTCGTCGGCGCGCTCGTGGTCCACACCTTCCTCATCAGGCTCTTCTACAGCGGCGACAGCGTCAACCTCAACCTCATCCTCATGATCACCTCGGCGGTCTACTTCGCGTTCGCGGTCATCTACTTCGTCATGTCGCGCAACAGCGACGAGGAGAAGATATCCCGGGTCAAGACGCTCGGCCTCCTCTACGTGACATCCATACTCATCGCGTCCGCGCCAGGCCTCATCATGACGGTCTATCCGAACGCAGACCTCCAGCTCGGGCTCACCTACCTCGCGGTCATGTTCTCGCCCTGGGTGATCTACGCGCTGCGCAAGATGCGCGAGGAGAACCCGGACGGCACCGGCGCGGCGATACTGCGCGTCTACGTCCTCTTCGTCTTAGCGATACCAATCATCGTCTTCGGCGGCTACGCCATCACCAAGGCGGTCTCCCTCATGCCCCAGACCACCGTGAGCGGCGTGAGCGGCTCGGAGGGCGTCAACGCCTTCGTCGATATGGTCAAGACGACCTTCGAGAAGACGATGAAGCGCTGGGGCGTGATGGTGGACCAGGTGCAGAATCCAGGCAAGTACTATACTGGCCAGGTGGAGGAGAACTCGAAGGCGCCGCTTGGCGTCCAGATCGTGAGCCTCTACCCCAACGACAAGGTGACCACGACAGAGACCGAACCCCTGGTCTTCGGACAGGTGCGCGCGAAATCCTTCATCGGCGAGTCCATACTCGTCACGCCCACCTGCATCATCGACAGGAAGGGCATGCCCCCCGCCCGCGTCTCGCCGGCGGTGCTCGAGGTCATCTTCAGCGCCCAGGCAGGGTACACCTGCAAGTTCCCTCCGCTGCCCGTGGGCACCTACACCATCAAGTCCGCGGTGACGTTCCCCTTCGAGACATGGGCGTACGTCCCATTCACGTTCGTGAGCGAGGAGACCGCGCGCGACATCGCGCGCCGGCAGCAGGACATCCGGACGGTGTTCAGCATCCCGGAGAACCCGATCGTGACCTACACCGCCGGCCCGGTGCAGATGGGCAGCATCAACGGCAGCGCCAACCCGCTCATCGTGCGGACCACCAAGGACCCGATCATGCCGCCGGGGTCGCAGATAGGCTTCACCATCGAGAACGGCTGGGACACCGGCGGCCGCATCAACCGCGTCCAAAGGTTCGTGCTCAAGGTCCCGCAGCCGTTCATGCTCACCAACTGCTCCCGCAACCTCAGCCAGGCGCCGTATCCTGACGACAACGACGAGCTCTACACCGACTACATGTTCGATAACCCTGAGTTCAACGAGCAGGTCACCTGGCAGGGCATCACCTGCCAGCTCAGCATCCCGGCGGCGAGCGCTGACGCGGCGGCCAACCTCGTGAGCCAAGGCGGCGCGGTGACGCGCTCCTTCATCGCGGTCGTGGACTACGAATACTCGATAGAGAAGAAGGCCACCCTCCAGGTGAAATGATGGACGCGGACAGAAGACGAATCGGCAGCCTCGCCATGGTGCTCGTCCTCCTTCTCCTCCTGTCCGGCTGCGACATGATCGGTGGTTTCGGCGGGCAGCCGGCAAACTTCAAGAAGTATGTCGGCACGAGCGGCATCACGGTGATGTTCATGCAGGACGCGCCGCCCACAACGTTATACGAACTACGGCCGTTCCCGGTCCGCATCGAGCTCCAGAACCGTGGCGCGGCCGACGTCAACTACAGCGACATGCGCATCTCCTTCTCCTACGACCCGCTCTACATCAAGGGCGGCCTCGCCCAGTACGACCTGCGCCAGTACGACCTGGACAACACCGGCATCATGGGGCGGTCGCTCGCGTACCGTGACGGGCAGCAGTTCATGTTCTCGATGCCGACCGACGCCGCGCTCGAGACCAAGGCCATCCCGGGCCAGCGGGAGTCGCCGGACACCACGTTGACGACCAGCGTCTGCTACAAGTACAGCACGTTCTTCTCCTCCGACACCTGCATCGACACGAACATCTACTCGCAGAACGCCCGCTCGCAGCCGTGCCAGCAGCCGAAGGACAAGACGGTCAGCGGCGGCCAGGGCGCACCGATAGCCATCACGAAGATATCGGTCACCTCAATTCCTGAGCTCGACAGGGACACCGGCGTCGAGCGCGTCAAGCCGCAGTTCACCATCGGCATCCAGGATGTCGGCGGCGGCTACCTCATCGGGCCGGACACCCTCAAGGTCGACGACGCCTGCATGCTCAAGAACATCGCGCGGCAGGAGACCAACGCGGTCCGCATCGAGGCGTGGCTCCTGAACACCAAACTCGTGTGCGGCGAGCTCCCCATCACGCAGCAGCGCGGCATCGTCCAGCTCGCCGACAAGAGCGCGGAGGTGGTCTGCTACGTGCCGCAGGACAAGCTCTCAGACCCCATCTTCAGCTCGACGCAGAACTTCCAGACCATCCTCACGGTCAACCTCTCCTATATCTACAAGGCGTCGGCCTCGCAGAGGCTCCAGATCCAACGCATCCCGGGCACGCAGCAGCAGTCGTATCCCTTCTGGATGTACGGCAAGAAGACCGGCTACCTCTACGAAGGGGATGTCGCCTGCGGGCTGCCCAGCGGGTACAGCGTGGCGAGCGTCGACCCGGTCTTCGGGACCGCGATACCGTCGTCCGGCGGCAGCGGCACGGTCGACGCGAGCGGCGGGCAGCCCCAGATCTCCAAGCCCATCGTCGACGACGAGGGGTATCCGGTGACCAAGTGCGACTTCTTCGCGCAGAACCCGACTTGCGCCCCGGAGAGCATCAAGCTCACCAAGCAGTTCCAGTGCTCCTGCAGCCAGGACCGGTGCAACACGCTAGCGAATATTGGGAACTGCGTCTTCGGCCTCTGCCCTGGCGAGAGCTACTGCTGCACCGACCCATCGCCTAGCTATATCAACTGGGTGGGCGAGCCGCCTGACTGGGCGGTCGACGTGCCGAACATCGGCTCCAACCCTGACAAGCAGACGATCTGCGAAGCGCTCGCCTTGGCGGAGAGGCGCTACGGCATGCCGGAGGACCTCCTGAAGGCGATAGCGTACACCGAGAGCACGTGGAACCCTCAAACCACCCGTGGTGACGGCGGCGTGAGCTATGGTCTCATGCAGATCAACACAAAGGCGCACAGCGATTACCAAACCGACAGCGGGTTCGAGAATGTCGGGTACAATATCGGCTTCGGCGCGTACTTCCTCTACACGCTCTACGAGCGCGAGAATGACTGGAAGGCGGCGGTCACCTGCTACAACGGCTGCCCTCAGGGCGTGAAATTCACCACGTACACACAACTTGTCTTCAATTATTGGGTGAACAAGCCCTGGAAGACGAGCTTCGGCGTGACGTGCTGAGCCGACAGACGCGTCAAGATAAACAATACTCGTTACGGCATTGTCGCCTTGGAGCAATCCCGAGGGGCGAGCGTCGGGGTTGGGGCCCCGACCATGCGAGCCCCGAGACAAACCTGCGATGAGGGAGCAGCAGACGCTCCGCGACGAGAGCAGAAGACCGGCAACCCCCGTTCAACATAATCGGGCGTAGGAACATTTAAAAACCCGTTATGACGGGAATATCGTCGGTGAGGCCCCAGGGCAGGAGCGATTAGGTGGACCATGAGAACTGCGTGTATCATCCTCCTTCTTCTCTCGGCGTTCCTCCTGACAGCGTGCGCGGGCTCGAACACGAATCAGTACATCAATCCGTACGAGAAGTACTATACCGGCACGAGAGGCGTCGTCGCGAACTACGAGAACCTGCCAACGACGCTCTACTACTATGGTCCTGAGGACAACGCGGGCAACACGTTCACGTTCAGCGTCGACGCTGACAACCAGGGCGCCTCGTTCACCCGCGGCGGCGTCTACGTCTCCGGCTTCGACCCCAACCTGCTCATCTTCCAGGAGATACCGATTGCGGGCGGCGCGGTAGGCGCGTGCGGCATCAGCATCGGCAACGTCGGGTGGGGCGAGCTCGGCGGCATCCTGCGCTGCGACGGCTTCTCGGTCTCGAGCGGCGGCGGCGTGACCAACGTACAGATCAGCGACCTCTCCAAACTCATCAACGGCATCGCCGCGCGCTTCGGCGACAAGCAATGGCTCGACCCGGCCAAGTTCAACATGAAGATCGACTACACCGACGGACCGGCCGGCAGCAGCTTCGTCATCAACATGAACGACATGCAGGGGAACCTCGAGTACTACCAGCACGGGCGGCTCTTCATCGCCTGGTTCGCCGGCCTCGACTTCACCAAAAACGGCGGCCGCGAGTTCCTCCTCGCCGGCGACACGTACGAGTTCCCCGGCGGTGAGAGGGCTTACCTCACCTACAACGGCCAGATAGTCAACTGGCCGCCGGGCCTCGACCAGACCACGCAGCACATGCTGCTCACGACCTGCTACCAATACACGACGTTCGCCGACCCGATGGTCTGCATCGACCCCGAGCCGTTCTCCAACAACCGCAAGGTGTGCCAGCCGAAGAGCCGCACGTGGAACGGCGGCAACGGCGCTCCTGTGGCTGTCACGAGCATCGAGCAGGAGAACACGCCGAGGAAGATCATCTTCCACATCAACGTCAGGAACGTCGGCGTCGGCACGGTCTACGACCCTGGCAAGCTCGAGAAGTGCAGCCCATACTATCCCGGTCGGGTCGGGAGCGAGGACCTCAACCTCGTCTATCTCGGCGACGTGCGGTTGGGCAGCTATGGCCTGCGCTCGACGAGCGGCGCGCTGGGAGGCATCATCTGCTCGCCGGCGGTCATCCGCCTCGACCCCAAGACCAAGAGCGGGAGCACGACCTGCACCTACCCGATAGAGTACAACCAGATCAAGAGCGCCTACACCGCGCCGCTCGCTGTCGAGCTCTGGTACGGCTACTCGGAAGCGCTGCAGCGCGACATCACAGTCAAAAGAATTACATAATAGAGTATTTAGAGTATTACCTAGCATACAAAGGTGGAACGCATGAGAACATCCCTTGTCATCATCCCAACGCTAGCGTTGCTGCTCCTGCTTGCCGGATGCAGCGGCAATACCAACCAGAACAAGCCCACCGACCCATTCATCGGCGGGAATATCGCCCTCAACCTCTACCTGCAGAACGGCATGCCGCCGCCGACCATCTATGACGGCGGCAAGTACCCCTTCGGCGTCAACATCGTGCTCGAGAACGTCGGCGAGGCCGACCTCGGCCCCGGCACGGAGAACCCGTACGTGACCGCGCGCCTCGAGAACATCCTGCCGGCGATCTTCGGCATCACGGACGCCGACCTGCACCAGGTGCTGGGCGAGCGCGTCAACGGCCGCAAGAAGAACTTCGACGGCTCGACCCTCGGCGGCATGGTCGCGAACTTCGTCTTCGCGGACCTGAACTTCCAGGGCAAGCTGCAGGGCAACGACCAGGTCACGATTCGCGGGACGGTCTGCTACGACTACAGCAACACAGCGACGACTCAGATATGCATGAAGGCCGACATGCTCGAGAACGTGCAGGACAGCACGCTCTGCTCGCTCACCGGCGAGAAGGTCGTCTACAACAGCGGCGGGCCAATCCACGTCACCAAGGTGATACAGAACCCGCTCGGCAACAACAAGGCCCAGATCAACTTCGAGATATCGCACGTCGGGACTGGTGAGTTCTACGGCCGCAGCGCGACCGAGGACTGCAACCCGAGCGTGCGCAACACGAACAAGTACTACGTGGACCTGAACGTGAGCGTGCAGGACCCGAACGGGCGCGTGACGTGCTACCGCCTCAACAACGGCCAGAGCGGCCGCATCGTGATGTACGGCGGCACGCCGCAAATCATCAGCTGCACCATAGAGCACATCGGCACGACATCGGCGCGCGTCTACTCGGATATCCTGACAATCCGCACGTTCTACCGCTACGGCCAGTTCGTGGAGCAGCCGATCCTCATCCAGAGCGTGCCGAGTTAAGCGGAAGAATTCTTTTTTTCTTTTTTACAATTAATCCTAGATTAGTTCTAAGAGGGACGAGCAGCATATCCTCCGCGTCCCGAGAATAGTGAGAGTATCTACGAATTCCGCAGGCGCTTGAGCAGCGCGGTCCCGACCTTCGATTTGCTGAGCTGCTTGCCGATGATATGGACCGCGTGCGGTTTCATCAGGTACTCTCGCACCGCGTAGCGGTCGCCGGGCCTGATGTTGCGCATGTTGAGCCGCAGAAGCGTGTGTGATATCTTCTCGGAGAGACGCCGCGCGGCGGTGCCGCGGTTCCCTGTGCTGACGGGCGTGAGGTCATAGGCGGGCCCCAGGACCCTCTCTCCCACCCAGAGCGCGCGACGCATCTGGTAGTCATCGGTTATGACGCCGATATTGCGCGCCTCGAAGAAATCGAAGAACGGCGCGGAGTAGAAGAAGTTACCGACAGTGTTCATCGAGCGCTCTTCGGTGAAGAGCTCCTCCCTCGGGATGCCGCGGTGCGCGAGGTACTCGCGCATCTCGACGCTCTCGACCTTCTGCGAGCCGGTGTAGATGACGCTGTGCAGCCCGGAGAGCACGATCGGGAGCGGCGCTTGCCGGTGCAGTTTTATCGCGCCGTAGACCAACACGGCGCGTATGCAGCGGTTCCGCTCCAACCCCTCGCCGCCGAGTACGAACAATGCGTCAAGCGATGCGTAATCGTCCATGAGACGGTTATGTCCTCTGAACTATTTAAATATTTGGTTTATTTTACTACTTTTTAGTAGTTTAATTATTCTTCAGAGTTTCACGCTATAATCAAATTAATTTCTATATAGTAATATTTAGTGATTATCGTCCTCAACGCTCTTTTTTGGAAATGCTTTTAATACATAAGAGATTAACCATGGTTAATATGCTGGCCACCATCCAACCGCAGGAAGTAGAGGTCTTCTACATCCTGCCGGCGATCCGTAGGGAGCTCTCGCTCGCGCTCAAGGAGCAGGGCAAGAGCCAGCGCGAGATAGCGAAGCTCCTCGGCGTGACCGAGGCGGCGGTGAGCCAGTACATCAGCAAGAAGCGCGCGGCCGACGTCGCGTTCCCGGCGGAGCTCGCCGCGGAGATCCGCGCGACGGCGCCGCGCATCACAGACCGGCGGTCGATGATGCAGGAGACGCAACGCATCCTCGCGCACGCGAAGGACCGCAAACTGACCTGCAGGATGCACGAGAGCGTCGCCGACGTGCCGAAGGGATGTGACGTCTGCTTCCGGTGAGACCATGCCCACACCCCGCAAGAAGAGGAGCGACAACAACACCGAGACCAACGGTGAGAACAAGCGCAAGGACCCGGAGGCCTGCCTCGATGTCAACGAGGGCATCCCCTCGAAGCCGCTCCCGAACAAGAACCTACCGGAGATGATCGGCGCCAAGAAGGAGGACGCGCCCAAGGAGGAGAAGAAGGGGAAGGCGAAGGACGGCATCGAGAAGGCGCTCGACATCCTCGACGAGTACTACGAGGAGACCCCGCCGCGCGACCAGCGGTTCCACCACGATGAGGAGTGACGCATATCGATTATTGCATCTAACAAAATCTAGCGCGCCGCCTTGGCCGGGGATAAGGTTCGTGCAACGCTAACCATTCAATCCTCGGTCGACGAAGAGCGGGCGGCAGTAACACTCGGCCGCGGCGCAAGAACAGAACACGTGAATCCATGACCCTCCCCATAGTCCAGGACATCACCATAGACCGCGCTAGGTATGACACTGCGAACCCGCACGACCCGCGCTTCGAGGCGCCGCCCGGCGTGACAGAGGAGGTCGTGCGCACCATCAGCGCCGCGAAGCGAGAGCCGGAGTGGATGCTGCGCAAGCGCCTCGCCGCGTTCGCGCTCTACGGCGCGACGAGTTTCCCGACGTGGGGACCCGACCTCTCGCGGATCATCCGGGACATCCCGTCCATCAAGTTCTTCATCCAGCCGAAGGCGAAGGAGACCACAAGGTGGGAGGACCTGCCCGAGGACATCCGCCGGACGTACGAGCGCATCGGCATCCCCGAGGCGGAACGGCGCTCGCTCTCCGGCGTCGGCGCGCAGTACGACAGCGAGATAGTCTACCACAACCTCAAGAGGGAGTGGGAGGAGCAGGGCGTGGTCTTCCTCAACATGGACGAGGCGCTCTCCCGCTACCCAGACCTCGTCAAGAAGTACTTCATGACGCAGTGCGTCCCCATCAACGACCACAAGTTCGCCATGCTCCACGCGGCGGTATGGAGCGGCGGCACGTTCATCTACATCCCGCCGGGCGTCAAGGTCAAGGTGCCGCTCCAGGCGTACTTCCGCATGAACGCGGAGTTCGGCGGGCAGTTCGAGCACACGCTCATCATCGCGGATAAGGAGAGCGAGGTCCACTACATCGAGGGGTGCAGCGCGCCGCAGTACAACAGCTCCGCGCTCCACGCCGGCTGCGTCGAGATCTTCGTGCACGAGGGGGCGCGCGTCCGCTACTCGAGCGTCGAGAACTGGAGCCGCAACACGTTCAACCTCAACACCAAGCGCGCGCTCGTCGACAAGGACGGCACGGTCGAGTGGGTCAACGGCAACCTGGGCAGCGGCACCACCATGCTCTACCCCTGCAGCGTGCTGCGCGGCGAAGGGGCGCGCAGCGACTCGCTCGGCATCGCGTTCGCCGGACCGCAGCAGCACCAGGACACCGGCAGCAAGGTGATCCACGCCGCGCCGAACACCGCGAGCACCATCATCGCGAAATCGATAAGCAGGGGGGGTGGCGTCACGAGCTACCGCGGCCTCGTCAAGATGGCGCCGCAGGCGTCCGGCAGTCGGACCGCGGTGAGCTGCGACGCCCTGCTCCTCGACGAGAGGAGCGTCAGCAACACCTATCCCGACATGCGCATCGACTGCAACCGGGTCGACGTCGCGCACGAGGCGAGCGTGGGGCGCATCGGCGACGAGGAGATATTCTACCTCATGAGCCGCGGGCTCTCAAAGGAGCAGGCGCGGCAGATGGTCGTCGCCGGCTTCATCGAGCCCATCGTCAAGCAGCTTCCGCTCGAGTACAGCGTGGAGCTCAACAAGCTCATCGAGCTCGAGATGGAGGGGAGCGTAGGATGAGAGCGCAGCGGCAGGAGCTCGCGACCAGCGTCCCGACGACCGCCGACGCGGCGAGAGCGCTCCTCGCGGCGGCCGGCATGCAGCTGCCGCAATCCATAGGCATACAGAATATTACGCCTAACACACACGAAGTCACCGTCACGGAGGACGCCTGCCTGGTCATAGCGCCGGGGAGCGAGGTCACGGTCACCGACCTGTCGGCGAAGTTCGCGGCGCTTATCCTCGGCGAGGGCAGCATCGTCAGATATTCCACTATCACGGAAGGTTATTGCGCTCAACGTTTTGCCTACCTTCTCGCGGACGCGCGCCTCGATTGGTCGGATGCGCTCCTCAGGGACAGCGCCGAGAGCAGGAACACCATCTGCCTCGCCGGTGACGGCGCCGACGCGAAGTACCGCAGCGCGCTGCTTTGCGTCGGCGATGAGCACTGCTCGACCAGCACCACCATGGTCCACCGCGGGAACCGCACCGCATCCAGCATGCTCACGCGCGCCGCGCTCCTCGACCATAGCGAAGCCAAGTACCGCGGCACGGTCCGCATCCTCCCAGACGCCGCCGGATGCGACGCGTACCAGCGCGCGGACACGCTCCTCCTCGGAGACAGTGCGCGCATGGACGCGACGCCGGTCCTCGAGATCGCGAACAACGACGTGCGGTGCACGCACGGCGTCACGCTCGGCCAGGTCGATGACGAGCAATTGTTCTACCTCGAGAGCCGCGGCATCGCGCGGCCCGTCGCTATGGAGATGGTCCTCGAGGGGTTCTTCGACCAGATACTGATCAGCATGGGAGAGCACGGCCGACGCGTGCAACGGCTTCTCCTAGAGCGCATGCATCACGCCCCGTCCGGAGGCACACGATGACAAAAGAGGACAAGAATAATACGTTCGATCGGCGCGGCGATTTCCCGCTCATCGCGAACAGTAGCATAGCGTATCTCGACACCGCGGCGTCGTCGCAGAAACCCTCTGTCGTGATTGACGGGATGAAGCGCTTCTACGAGACCAGCTACGCGAACGTCCATCGCGGGATCTACCCGCTCTCGGAGCGGGCGACCTCTGAGTTCGAAGCAGCGAGGGAGAAGGTCGCGCGCTTCATCAACGCGACGCCGCAGGAGACCGTCTTCACGCGCAGCACCACCGACAGCATCAACATGATGGCGCGCAGCATCGTGGCCACGCTCTCGCCCGGTGACGAGATGCTCATCACCGAGATGGAGCACCATAGCAACTTCGTCCCATGGCAGCAGCTCGCGCGCATCCACGGCCTCACGCTCCGTATCGCGAAGATAACGCCGGATGACGAGCTCGACCTCGATGACCTCCGTTCGAAACTCAGCTCCAGGACAAAGGTCGTCGCGGTCACGCACGTGAGCAACGTGCTCGGCACCATCAACCCCATCTATGAGATCGCCCGCATGACGCACGAGCACGGCGCGATACTCCTCGTCGACGGCGCGCAGGCGGTCGGCCACCTCTCGGTGGACGTGCAGGCGTTGGATGCAGATATCTACACTTTCAGCGGCCACAAGATGTACGGCCCTGATGGCATCGGCGTGCTCTACGCCAAGCGCGGCCTGCTCGAACGGCTCGAGCCATCTGTATGGGGTGGGGAGATGGTGAGCGAAGTCACTGTCGAGAAGACCACGTGGAACGAGCTGCCGTACAAGTTCGAGCCGGGCACGCCCGACATCACGCAGGCCGTCGGCCTCGGCCTCGCGGTCGACTATATTACCGGCCTCGGCATCGACCGCATCCGCCGCCACGAGCAGGAGCTGCTCGCGTACGCGGACCAGCGCCTGCGCGAGCTTCCAGGACTGCACCTGCTTGGGCCGGCGGACGTGGACAAGCGCGCGAGCGTCCTCGCCTTCGTTGTCGATGGGGTGCATCCGCACGACCTCGCGCAGATTCTCGGCGACAGCGGCGTCGCTGTGCGCGCGGGGAACCACTGCACGGGCCCGCTCCACTGCGCGAAGGGGCTCACCGCATCGACGCGCGCGAGCATCGGTGTCTACACTATGAGGGATGACATCGACCGCCTGGTCGACGGCGTCAAGAGGTCGATGGAGATGTTCCGATGATTCTTGAACCGGACCCCCTCCAGGTCGGCCAGCTTTCGGACGAGCAGCAGATGTACAAGGAGAACATCCTCGACCACTACAAGCATCCGCACAACAAGCGGGTGGTATCGGATTCAACGTATGTCCTGGCCGGACGCAATCCGCTGTGCGGCGACGCCATCACCGTGTACGTGACGGTGCGCGACGGCAGTATCGAGGACGTCGCGTTCGAGGGGGCCGGGTGCGCGATATCGCAGGCGTCGATGAGCATGCTCACGGACGAGCTCAAGGGCAAGACGCTCGAGCGGCTCGCGGCGATGGGGCAGGACGACATCGTCACGATGCTCGGCATCCCCATCGGCCCGGTCAGGATGAAATGCGCGATGCTCGGGTTGCGCACAACGCAAGAGGCGGTCGCCGCCCGCAGGAGCTGATGAGCAGAATATGATACGAGAGAAAGATGATACTAGAGGGATGATGCCATGAGGACGCTCGAGATACAGGACCTGCACGTGGCTGTCGGAGGGAAGGAGATCCTCAACGGCATCACCCTGCGTATCAACACCGGCGAGGTCCACGCGCTCATGGGGCCGAACGGCAGCGGCAAGTCGACCCTCGCCGCGGTCCTGATGGGCCACCCGAAGTACATCATCACGGCAGGTCGGATACTGCTCGACGGCGGGGACATCACGAAGCTCGCCCCGGACGAGCGCGCGAAGAGAGGCCTCTTCCTCTCCTTCCAGTACCCGGTCGCCATCCCCGGCGTGACCGTAGAGAGCATGCTGCGCACGGCGTATTCGCGCCTCTCCGCGAAGCAGCTCTCGGTGGCGGAGTTTCACAGGCTGCTGCTCGGTAGGATGGAGGCGCTGCGCATCGACGCGGCGTTCGCCCGCCGCTACCTCAACGAAGGGTTCTCCGGCGGCGAGAAAAAGCGCACCGAAGTCCTGCAGATGGAGGTCCTCGACCCGGCCTTCGCCGTGCTCGACGAGACCGACTCCGGCCTCGATGTCGACGCGCTCAAGGTCGTCGCCGACGGCATCAACCGCCGCAAGGACAGCGCGCACGGCACGCTCATCATCACGCACTTCTCCCGCATCCTGCGCCACGTCCAGCCAGACCACGTGCATATCATGATAGGCGGCAGGATAGTCAAGAGCGGCGACGCGTCGCTCGCGTACGAGATCGAGGCGCAGGGCTACGAGAGGCACAAAAGTGTATAGGAAGTAATAAGGATCGCCTTGGCCGGGGAGCAGTTTCGTGCAACGCTCCACAGTCAATTCTCGGTAAATACAACGCGTGCGGTGTCACCCTCGGCCGCGATCCGATAGTTATAGCGGAAACGAAGTGCCTTTCCGTCGCGCGTCACTTGTCGATATTTCGCTTGACCATCTTCATGGCTGTGGAGTGCGGGAGCAGCCTGCCGATGAGCACCTGCCAGCGGTGGTAGGGCGGCGTCACGTAGAGGAACTTGCGCTCGTTGATGGCCTTATGCACGGCGCGCGCGACAGCGCTCGGTTCAATGCCGTAGCTCTCGTCGTGCGCCCAGGCCACGTCCTTGAAGCTCTCGTGCTTGAAGAGGGCCGTCTTCACCTTTCCAGGACAGATGCAGCTGACGCTCACACCTGTGCCATGGAGCTCGAAGCGCAGCGACTCGGAGAGGCCGACCACCGCGTGCTTGGAGGCGCTGTACGCCGCCATCATTGGCATGCCCACGAGCCCTGCGATGCTCGCGATGTTCACGATCACGCCGTTCGACGCCTTCAGTTTCGGGAGCGCCTCCTTGATGAAGAGCACGGTGCCGAAATAGTTGGTGAGCATCTGGCTGTTGATGTCCTCGAGTCGCATCTCCTCGAGGTCCCCGTAGATGCCGACGCCGGCGCAGTTGACGAGCACGTCGATGCGGCCGAACTCCTTGATGGCGTGCTGCACGCTCTCGTGGACCTGCACGGGCTTGGTGACGTCGCACTCGCGCACGAGCGCCTTGATGCTGTACTTCGCGAGCTCCTGCTCGACCTCGTGCAGTCCCTCCTTCTTGCGGGCGACGAGGACGAGGTTGTAGTTGTTGCTCGCGAGATGGAGCGCGACGGCCTTGCCGATGCCGCTCGATGCGCCGGTGATGATAGCGACCTTGTGCGCGTGCGTCTCGTGATGGAGAAGGCCGTCCCTCTTCGCCTCCTCCTTGCCATGCTGGATAGCCTCCTCTATCGGGTTGTGGGGGGCGTTCGGGTCGGCCGGTTTCAGGCCGGTCGCCTTGCTGTTGAGCTTTCTGAGAAGCGGTGACCTGGGCACCTCGTCTTTCGGCGCGCCGCGAATCTTCGTCTCCTTGCTCTCCACCTTCTCCATGACAACCACCTTCGACGGGAGTTCGCGAGCCCTTGTTTAAATAGGTTATGTAAGAGAAAGTATGGAATGAAAGCCGGTCTTCTACCGTTTCGGAAACGAGTAGTTGCGGAACCCGGGCAGCTCCGGCAGGAACTCGTAGAATGCGCGTTTGCGGTCCTGCAGGATGGAGAAGTCGATGCTTGTATTCACGCCGCGTATGCGCCAGAATTGGTCCGTGGTGTTGAACGCCGAGGTCTGGGCACTCTTGAACTCGTCGGACGATGTCTCGCCGCGGCGCAGGTGCTCTGTGAGCTCGCATAGCAACGCGCGGCTCTCCAGGAGCATGTGGAGCAGTTTGGGATTCGCGGTCTCGACTGTCGCGGCGTCGACCATCGTCCCGTCGTAGAGCCGGATGCCGCGCACGTGGTCCTCCGCGTGCTGGAACTCATGGTATTGCAGGAGGAATTCGACTTGCGGTTTTGTGTGCGTCCGATACATCAACGGCGCGACGACCACAGGCAACGGTACGTCCTTGCCGAAAATCTCAGGCACATGGGGGACGTACGCCATCGCCTGGCCTGTCTTCTGGTTCTTCCTGAGGGTATTGACCATGCGCTCGATGCCGATATGACCCCGCTGGTGCAATCCGTACAGGTACTTACCCAGGCGCTTCTCGCGGTCCTTGTGGTAGATGCCGGCCACGGCGTCGTTCGGGTTCTGTGCGAACCACAGGTCGAGGTCGCGCTGGCGCTTGTTGGTGATCGTATCGCGCCTCTTGTTCGGTTCGTCCATGCGCTCACAGTTCCTCGGTGTTGTGATGGCGTAAGTCGCGTTCGAATGTGCTATTGATAGTGCCTGCGCAATACACCATGACCGTCTGCTCCAGGTCATTGTCAGGCTTTATCTCGCACAGAGCATCAATGAACTCGTCGAGTATCCCTACCGCGTCCGAAGTATACTGGCGTATAGCGGGTGAGTCCTCGTTTATGTGCGAGAGGATGTCTTTGCTGTACGCGCGCGTCTCGAGCAGGATGCTACGCAGCGCAGGCCGGAGAAGCCTCGCGTTGCGCCAGTCGATGCGCGTGCCGTCGTGGAGATTGATGCCGTCCTTGTGATCCGCGGCGTGTTGATATTCGTGGATATGGATCGCATCGTGTAGCGAATGCGCGGTCCGCTTGAACCCTGCGGAGGTCACATAGATATTCATTTGATGGCCCTGTCCTGCGTCGTTCCAGATGAAATCAGTGTATGCGGAGATTTTTGAGGTATCCGCTTTCGGGAGATTCTGCCGCACGCGCATGCGCTCCAGCGCTTCTCTGATCTCCGGCACGTCCTCGTAGAGAATGGCGTGCACCGCGGAGTGCGGGTGCTCGCGCAGGAACTGCTCGCAGTACGCCTCGCGCACGCTCGCGTCGTTCTTCGCCCAGGTGAACGGTATGCGGGTCATGAAGCGTTGTGGAGACGAAAGATGTTTATAACGCTTTCTATTTTAACTACTATTTAGTAATTACTTAATTGTTGCTCGTCCGCTCCCCTAGTAGCTCTCGAAGACGATGTCGGCGCTCTCCATCTTCTTGTAGAAATCAAGGTCCGGCTGGAGGTCGTTCGGGCGGAGCACGACCATGTCGAAGCCGCTCCAGATAGTGAACCAGCCCGCGGGCTCGAACAGGACCGTGAGGAAGTCCTTGAAGAAGCCCTCTTCGCCGTAGTGGACGATCACTGTCGCCATGAGGAGGATGACGGTGCCGGTGATGATGAATCTCCACCCGCGCCGTTTCGTCGTATCCTGGTCCTTGGTAACGATGTTCGCGTGCCGCTTGAAGTGCTCCTGCAGGCGCTTCTTCACCACCGCCTCCATGCGCGCGTTGCGGATACTGTTTGGCGCGAGGATGCGCACCTGGAGCTTGCCGCCCTTCTCCCGAGTGTAGCGTTTCGCCTCGTCAAGGAAGTCGACGGAGAGGGAGCGCTCGCGGTACGGGCGAGGGTCGAAGTCGCTGAAGATGTCGTCGTACGTGTCGATCCAGATGCTCACTTCGCTCTTCGCGAGAAGGCGTTGGTCGTGCGTCTCGGAGGGCGCTTGCGCTGGCAGGGCTTTCGGTTTCGCATCCATAGAGTTAGTTCTCGTTCTCGACGACCGGTGTCTCGAACTCCCACTCAGCCGGGATGTCGCTCAGGTCGAGGATCTCCTCGCGCTGCGCGAAGCTCTCATCGATCTCGTGCCAGTGGCAGATCTTCTCCTCGCCGAAGCGCCAGCAGAGGAAGATGTCGCGCCCCTCGAACTTGCTGAGGAAGTCGACGATGCCGACGTCGAGGTCCTTGATGTAGCAGCCGAGTTCCTCGAGCGCTTCGACGGTCTGCCCGAGCTGCGCCGCGAGCTTGGCGAGACGCGGCCGGTGCTCCTCGAGCAGGATGTGGTCGTAGCTGCAGCTTGCGGCGATCGCCTCGATCTCGCGCTTGTGGAGCCTCGCGTGCTCGAGCAGTGGCTTGATGGTGAGAAGGCGCTCCTCTGCCTGTTCGATGCTGAAGTATTCGTTGTATGCCATCTGTCGTCGCTATCTCTTTCTCTGTCGTCGTTTCAGCGCAAACTTCAATATACTTTTTAGTATATTAGTATATTTAGTATATAAAGGTTTTGGTGGTTTCGGGGTGTTTCGCCCGTTCGCTCGCCCGTTTCTCGAGGTCCTTGAACCTGACGCCGTAGATGGCGAAGTCAGGGCAGTAGAGGCCGCACAGGTCGCAGCCTGTGCAGTCTTCCGGGCGTGCGAGATATGGGTAGTGATAGCCCTTGTGGTTGTACTCGCGCGTGAAATCAAGGCAACGCGAGGGGCAGAACTCGATGCAGTAGGAGCAGCCCTTGCAGACCTCGGGCTTGACGAAGACCGTTCCCTTGCCCTTCTTGACAACCTCTTCGATGCCCATGACAGGGGTCAACCGTTTCGGTTTAAAAATTATATGAACTTCCTCTCTCCGCCAGCGACTCGTCATCTCCTGATGGAGATTCCTCGTCCGGCGCTCGCCTCCTCAACGTGCTTCGTCTGCGCCTTACCTCTTGCTGCTCGCGCCTTCAGGCTGGCGAACTACGAATTGACGGACTACTCTCTACTGGACTGCTCCATTCTATCTCTTCGGACCGCAAAGAACAAAAAGGCGAGGTGGGTCCTGTCAGTCATGAGACGTTCGGCGACGGAGTATGTCATCCTGGCGATAACGCTGGTGGGTGTCGTGCTGTCGCTCTACGCCGTGACGCTCCACTTCGCTCCCGTCACCTCGAGCATCTGCACGTTCGGCCCTTCGCTCAACTGCGACAAGGTCAACAAGAGCCCCTGGGCGCTCCTCTTCGGCGTGCCGGTCGCGATCCTTGGGCTGCTCGCGTACCTCTTCGTCCTCCTCGTCATGCTCAAGCGAAAGCCGATCCAGCGCCGGCTCGCGTTCACGGCCAAGGATTTCTATCTCTATCTCTCGTTCATCACGCTCTGCATGTTCGGCTTCCAGCTCTACCTCACGTTCGTGGAGATGTACATCATCCACGCCTATTGTGTCGTCTGCCTCGCCAGCCAGGTGTGCACCCTCCTGCTCTCGTTCTTCATCGGTCGGGAGGCGGTAGTCGCGAAGTGATATAGAACTGCAAGATAAGAGAGAACCTACAGCGTCCGGGGCGCGTAGAACGGTCGTGGAACGAACGGCCGGCCGCGATAGTGGTTCTCGCGCAGCCCCGCAGCGAGCTCCTCCGGCAGGCCCGCATAGCGGTCGTATCCGGCCGCCGGGTCGCCCTCTCCCACAGCGTCGTCCACTATGATCTCAATCTTCGGTTGCTGGTGCTGCATTGCGTAGTATAGGGCGCCGCCGATCACTGCCGCGCCCCCGACCATGGCCGTGCCGATGATCACTTTCTGTCGTGTGTCAATTCTCATGCTCTCCAGGAATCTGTCACGGATTATATACTTTTGCCGCGCCCCTTTTCCCTCAGGTCTCTCCGTCACGCTCCTCTCGTCTCCTGACGCCATAACTTTAAATGTAAGCGGTGATTCGCAAGACTTGGTGGTGGTGTGGGGCGCGAGAAGCGACAAGAGAAGGTCTATGATGCGCAGGAGTTCTCGTTGCGCCTGAAGATCAACCATCCACTCTTCGAGTTCGAGCTCTCTACGCGCGACCCCGAGACGCTCGAGACAATCAAGGAGATACTCGAGCTCCTGCCCGCGCCGATTGATGAGATGCTGCCGCCGGAGGAGATAGCGTTCCAGGATATCGCGCTCAAGCTCTCGCCGAGTTTCACCGAGAACAAGAAAGGGGCCGCCGTGCTGCGCGACCTCCTGCGCCACCGCCAACCGTACCGGCTCGCGGTCGTGGACATCCCCACCACCGCGGCGATCGACATCGAGGCGGGGACGCGCAGCATCCGCACCCGCCGCACCGATGTGCAGCGCTGCGTCCGCTCGCTGACCGATGGTTTCCCGCCGTCATCGGTGCGCAACGGCATCATCCACGTGTGCGGCGAGCTCGACGAGGAGGACAAGCTGTTCATCGTCGACTGCATCCATAAGCCCATGCCCACCGCCCACCTGCGCGCGTTCCAGAGCCCCCGTCCCAAGGACCAGACCGGCGTCGTGGTCGAGTGCGTCTTCTTCGGCGACTTCCCGAAGGCGCAGGACGAGTAGGGGAGAGCGCTCACCGGCCGATTATCAGTTATCATCGCTTATTTTGCTGTCACTGCTAATTATTGTGTATAACGGAGGACCATGCGCTGCTCGATCTGCAAGCGGGGGGAGACCCGCGTCCTGGAGAGCCGCGAGTCGGGCGGCGCGATGCGCCGGCGCCGCGAGTGCGAGAAGTGCGGCCGCCGCTTCACGACGTACGAGCGCATCGAGATTACGAACCTCGTGGTCATCAAGCGCGACGGCGGCCGCGAGCAGTTCGACAGCGCCAAGGTGCGCGCCGGCATCCTGCGCGCGTCCGAGAAGCGCCCTGTGCCCATGGTGCAGGTCGACCGGATGGTCGATGAGATCGAGGCGGAGCTGCGCGCCGGCCCACGCACCGAGGTGACGAGCAAGCGCGTCGGCGAACTCGTCATGCGCCGCCTCAAGCGGGTCGACAAGGTCGCGTACATCCGCTTCGCGAGCGTCTACCTCGACTTCAAGGACCCTGAGGATTTCGAGGCGGCGACGAGGGCGCTGCTCGGAAAGAGATGAAGAGGCAAACATGCCATATTCGCACATACCGGTCAAGGTGAAGCTGCTGCGCCCGGACGCGAGAGCGCCGTCGTACGGCCGCCCCGGCGACGCCGGGCTCGATATCTATGCGTGCGAGGATACCATTCTTCCGCCTAACATGCAGACAATGGTCCCGACAGGTGTCGCGCTCGCGATACCTGAAGGCACCGTCGGCCTGGTCTGGGACCGTAGTGGCATGGCCGCGAAAAGCGGCATCAAGACCATGGCTGGTGTGCTCGACTCCACGTACCGCGGCGAGCTCAAGATAGTGCTCATCAACTTGCGCTCAACACCGTACGAGGTCAAGAAGGGCGACCGCATCGCGCAACTGCTCGTGCAGCCGATTCATACCGCGGACATCGAGGTGGTCCAGGATCTCGACGAGACGCACCGCGGCGAGGGCGGGTTTGGGAGCAGCGGACGGTAAGAACTACGGATGAGATTCCTCTTCACTCTTCCTTCAGGTCAAGGATGGCCTGGGCGAGGTCGCCTTTCGCGCGTTGTATTGCGCTCAACGCTTTGTCCTTCGGGACGTCGGCCTGCTCCATCACGGTGCGCACGTCGTCGTCGTTGATGTCCGGCAGGATGTCAACGCGCTCCTCGCGCGCCGTCCCGACCACCTGCCATGTCTGCTGCCCCATCATGTTGACCTTGCTGACCTGCGGGTGGTCGATGACTATTCTCTTCTCCGGCGTGAGGATGATGACCTGCGTCGCGGGCACCTCAACCTGCTGGATGCCCATCTGCTTCATCATCTGCTGCATCTGCCGCGCGTTCATACCGGGGATCATGGCTTTGCGTAACCTCTCCTCATTTAAAAATTATGCGGTAAGCAAAAAGATAAAAACGTCTGCGCATTCCCGCCGCCATGCTTGACCATATCCTGGAGAGAGAATGGCAGGAGCTCGCGCAAGGATTCGCGATGCAACAATTCCCCGTGGGGTCGATTGTCACCTACGATTTGCGTCGTAAAGGATACTCTTTTGGGATGGTTGAGAATATCACGGACGATGGCAGGATCCTGGTCCTCAAAGGCTCGTTGCTGGAACTGTCCGTAAAGAGATCAGGAACATATCTCGTCCATCGATACGATGCCGCCAAGTTCATCCCAGATGGCCATCGGAGGATGACATTCACGCCTCACCTCTACCATGATTGGCTAGGCACCGAAGAGCCGAAGATTATATGGCAGGCATCCCTCCGGACCGCCAACGGGGCCTCGCTCCTTCTCCCGCAACATTATGCAAATGATGGCGTCTTCACAGATGCTGTATCTGATAGCAATCGTTCCTATCATCATTTTGGGCGTCTGCGCTAGAATTCCTATTTGAAAAATCCGCTATAGTTCAGGAGGATGACGACGATAGCGACGAGGACGCCGAGGATGATGACATGCGTCGGCCGGATGCGGATCTTGCTGCGCTCCTCGTCGTAGAAGCTCATGACGCCGGCGCTCGAGCTCGGCATGCGGATGTTGTCGTCGCGTGGCATAGCGGATAGTACCCTCTGGCGATTTATAAAACTATGGCTTGTAGACAGCGCGCGCCTCTTCGAGCGCGACGATGAAGTAAGGGCGGAGGATATGCTGCTCTATCTTCGGCCCAACGAAGACGAGCAGACCGTTCTCGTACCTGTTGTTGCGCATGGAGGAGATGTCCTGGCCGAGCGCGAGCAGGTGGTCGTGGCCGACGGAGATATTGCCCTCCGTGACCTCCCAACGCTCGTCGGTGTTATGGCGGAGGAGATGCCGCCCCGTAGAGATGCATATCACGTCAGTCGGGTCGGATGGCACGATGCCGGGCGAGGCGATCCGCCCGTACTCGAGCGTCTCGATGAAGCTCCATGTCGTAGTGGTCGGTTGCGGCACGGTCGAGAGCAGGGGATCCGGCGCTCCGAGATGCCGAGGCAAGTGCGTGAAGAACGGCCGATACTCCTGCTTGACGACGAGGATCTCCTCGCCTTCGTGGCCGAGCACCATCTCTGCGATGTCGTGCGCATACGATAGCCCGTAGATATCAGGATTATACGTACGCATCGCTCTCACTCGAACCTGTTGATCGTCGCGTTCTTGAACAGCACGGCGCGCGGTCCGTAGTACGCTCCGGACTGCATGATCTCCTTGGAGAACCGTGCCGCGAGGATGTTGGTGAACACGTTGCCTGTGAACATGCCGCCGCGCACCGGCGTCTTGCGGCCGTCCACCCAGCGGTAGGCGAGCCGTATCTCCGCGCTGAAGTCGCCGGAGAGCGGGTTCGGGTTGAACCAGGAGAAGCTGACGATCTCGAAGTAGTTGTTGCCGCGCAGGTGCTCCTCGCGCGTCGCGCCGGGGTTGATATGGACGTTGGTGAGGTTGCCGGTCGGCGGCACGCCGAGGTAGTGCGCGTAGCGCGCGGTCGCGAGATAGTTCACGAAGAGGCCGTTGCGCACGAGCTCGACGGTCGAGAGCGGCGTGCCGTCCTCGTCCACCGGCATTGTGTATAGCCCGAGCGGGAGGCCCGGGTTCGTGGAGATCGTGATGGGCTCGCCGCTCGTGAATTGCCCGATGGGCTGTCCGATGGTGAAGCACGACAGGCCCATATGATGGATCTTCGCAGATGTGTGGAGCACGAGCGGATTGACGTCGTGGTGCGGCGCGAAGAACTCGGTTACGCTGCGGCCGGAGAGCACCACGTCGCCGACGAAGCCAGGGTTGGGCTCCGCGGTGGTGGCGTCGCGCGCGATCTGCGCCTGCTGCAGGAGGATCGCCTGGATGTCGAGCTGCTCCGGGCTGACGGCGAGGAGGTTGAACGTGTACTCGCGCTCGCCGGACTTGTCGCCGGGCTTCGCGCTGCGACAGGTCATGACTACCTCGAGATAGACTATGGTCTTGTGGAAGCTGATGTCGACGCCGGTGGATGATATGACGCGTACCGTGCCGGCGCTCGCGTGCAGCTCGCAGCAGTTCATCTTCACATCGCTTAAGGCCTGCATCGTCGCGCGCACCTGCTGGTGCATCGCGCGCGGTATCGCGGCGCCGTTGCCCTCGAAGACCGACGCGAGCATCCTCTCGTCATAGCTGCGCGGCAGCTCGATGCCTTCCTGCGGCTCCGGTAGGGGGAACCATGGCTTCTTCGTGCTCGCGCATGTCGTCTTGGCGTCGAGGACCTGCTGTTTCGCCTCGCCAGGGTCGTTCGTGATGATGGGGATGCGGGCTTCGCCCATGCTTCCGTCTGAGTAGCGCTCGTAGATGATGACCTGGATGTCCTCGCGGATGCTGGAGAGCTCGTCCTCCGCTTCGCCGTTGCGCTGCACGTAGATATTCGCGCCCCTGTTGTGGGTGAAGTTAAGGACCCAGTCGCTGACCACGCCCTTCTTCACGAGGTCGCGCAGGATAGGGAGTAGCATCTTGATGCGTTCGCTGTCGCCGCCAGGCAGGACCGGGTACTTGATGACTCTCTTCTCCGGCTCAGGTGTCTCCGGCTGCTGGAGTTGCTGGACGTAGTCGATGTCCGTCTGCTTGCGCGGCCGTTTCGCCACGCTCTCTTTCGCCTGCCTCTTTCTCAGAATCTTCTTCTGCTTCTTGGCTGGTTTCGGGCGTTTTCTCTGGAGCGGTCTCTTCTGCTTCGCGCTCTTGATATGCCGTCGCGGAGCGGGTTTTCTCCTCGGGGCGCTTCGGGATTTTTTGATGATTCTTTTCGATTTCGTCCTTTTTGGTATCGCTTTTTTCGGCTTTGCTCTCTTTGATATAGATTTTTTTGGCTTTGCCTTCTTCAGTATCGTCTTCTTGGGTTTCGCTCTCCTTGGTATTGTTTTCTTCGGAACCGCTCTTTTCGGCGCGGCTCTCGCCGCCTTCTTTCTTGGGCCGTCCTTCGTCGCCCTCTTCGCTAGCTTGCTGCCCAGCATCCGTTTCATCCTTGTGAGTAGGCTCATGAGAGATCAAGCTCCTTGATGAGGAGGTGCGGTCCGCCGCTGGAGACACGCACCCACTCCTTGTGCCCTTTGCCGCAGAACCCTGCGTCCTTGGTGATGCTGAAGTCCTTGCCCACAGCCGCGATGTTCCCGAGGATCACTGGGAGGTAGCCGCTGATGCTCGCCTCGTAGAAGAGCTCGCCGGTGAGCTTGCCGTTCTTGATGCGTTCGCACAGCACGCCGGCGACCTGGACGCCCCAGCCCTTCGGGTCCTCCATGCCGGACCCGGCGTGGTGCAGGTAGAAGCCGTTCCTCACGCCCTTGACCATCTGCTTCGGGTCGTCCTTGCCCGGCAGGAAGAACGTGTTGGTCATGCGCGCGTAGACCTTGTGGTCGAAGGCCTCGGCGCGGCCGTTGCAGCTGCGCGTGTAGTTGCGCTGCCATGCGGAGAGCGATTCGGTCATCGGCTCGGTCACGATCCCGCTCTTCACGAGGAAGACGCGGCGCGGCAGTATGCCTTCGTCGTCGAAGAAGACCGAGCCGTGCGCGCCGAGGATGCCAGGGTCGTCGCAGATGTTGACGGCCGCGGGCGCGATGCGCTTGCCGAGGTACTCCTCGGCCTTGGCGCGCCCCTTGGCGATAGTGTCAGATTCCATGCCGTGGCCGAACGACTCGTGCGCGAGGATGCCGGCCACGTTGGGGGAGAGGACGCAGGTGTATTTGCCCGGGAGCATCCTGCTCGCGGCGCGGACCTTTGGCGCGCGGGCGAAGAGCTCCGCCAGGTCATCCGGCGGGATGCTCTTCACCTCGAAACCGTTCGCGAACCGGCTGTGATGGTCGTAGCGCGTCTGGCCGTCCGGCGTCCTGACGAACGGCATGATGCTGATGGTGCAGCCGGTCCATCGGCTCGTGAGCTTCCGGTTCCGGTTGACGTAGACGCGCCGCTCCTCCTCTTCGCGGTAGCTCACGCGGCAGTTGATGATGTCATCGCTTGCCGCGAGCGCCTGTTCGTGGAGGCGCGTGATGAGGTGCGCCTTCTCCGCCGGGGTGATGCTCTCTGGGTCGATGAGCGGCGTGGCGGAGAAGTCCTTCTCTATCATCTCCTTATCGATCTTCGGAGAGAGTGAGCGCGTGGTCTGTGGCGCTGGTGCGCGGCTCTTGAGCCGGGTGAGAAGCAGTTGAACCTCGGCCTGGAGCGCCGGTGGTTGCCAGCCCTGGACACAGACCTCGTGGTACTGGTAACCATCGAACGCGCGGATCTTGACGCCGGCGCTCGCCTCGCTATTGGCTTCGATGCCGGTCTTGTCCTTGGAGAGGCTATGCGTGGTGTTCTCTATGTAGCACGCGTCAGCGTATGGCACGATCGCCTCCAGTTGGTTGACGAGTCTGGCGAATAGTGCCTTTATGTCCTTATTCTCTACCACTTTTAACCCCCAATTTCGATGATGTTAGACACGCGTACCTATTATTTATACTTGCTGGTCGCTTTTAACACCGTTTAAATCAATAATTCTTTGTTTTAAGGCGATTTAAGCCATTTGTTTATATAGCGAGATTTTTCCGCATTTTTTATAGTTTTCTATATGGAAAAATAATCTGAGTTTTTACAAGAGATCTCAGAAAATCTCAAACGTTCTGCTAAAATCTTCGCGTAGGAGTCCTGTCTTCTGCCATATTTCCTCTACCATATATCTTATAAACCGCTGTCCTTCACCCACCCATATGGGTGGCAATGAGCGAGTTGATGGGCTGTCGGACGCGCCCATCCTGAGCCTTGTCTCAGAGGAGTTCTTCCGCAACAAGATCTCGCAAGCGTTGCGCGACACCACCACCACCATCGAGCACCGTTTCTGCGACTCGATGCACGACGTCGAGCGCATCTGGAACGACAAGGTGCCGACGCTCCTCTTCGTGGACCTTGAGCACCCGCACGCTCTCCAAGCGCTCCGGCGGTTCAAGCAGCATGTGGTGGCGTTCGGGCCGTATATGCAGGACGAGCTGCGCGCGATCGCGAAGACGTTCGGCGCAACGGTCTACGCCCGCAGCGAATTCTTCGACCAACTGCAGCAGCACGTCTATTTCTACGAGCCATGACATCGCGTGCTATCCGAAGGAGCATCCAGAAGCGCATCCTCCCGTGGTACCGCGAGCATGGGCGGCACGATCTCCCGTGGCGCGCGTCCCGCGACCCGTATCGCGTGCTGGTCAGCGAGCTCATGCTCCAGCAGACGCAGGTGCCGCGCGTCATCCCGAAATACAACGCGTTCATCGCCGAGTTCCCGACGGTACGGCGTCTCGCGGTCGCGGACCGCGCGGCGGTGCTGCGGCATTGGCAGGGTCTCGGCTACAACAACCGCGCGGTGCGCCTCCACGCGCTCGCGCGCGTCGTGAGCGAGCGGCTCGACGGCGTCCTCCCGCAGGAGTACGACGCGTTGCGCGCGTTGCCGGGCATCGGGCCGTACACCGCGGGCGCCATCATGAGCTTCGCCTACGACAAGCCCGCGCCGTGCGTGGACGTGAATATCCGGCGCGTGCTCTCGCGCATCGCCTGGAGAAAGAGCGAGCGACCCAGTCAGACAGCGATCGACGCGCTCGCGTTGCGCGCTGTCACGCAAGCGCCATCGCCCCACGACTGGCACAGCGCGCTCATGGATTTCGGGAGCGCGGTCTGCACCGCGCGCAGCCCGAAATGCGCATCCTGTCAGGTGCGCCCGCTCTGCGCGAGCAAGGGCATGCGCCCGGATGAGGTCGCCAGTAGGGAGCACGCGCGCCAGCCCTCCTTCCTCGGCAGCATCCGCTGGTGGCGCGGCCAGATACTCAAACGCGTGCTCGAGGAGCCGCGCGGGCGCGCTGCGCTGCTGCGCAGCATCAGGAACCGGCCTTCGCCGGCGGAGCGCGCGCGGTTCGCTCAGGCTCTCGGCGCGCTCGAGCAGGAGGGGCTGCTCCGCAAGCGTCAGGGGCGCTACAGCGTAGAGAAATCGTAAATAAAATCATAAAGAAATAAGAATGAGTTGAAAGAGAGACATGATTATCCTGAAAATATGGTCATCCCGAAGTGATGGATGACCTGATGCCCTATGATTGCGTCGCCGAAAGCACCACCATCGAAGAGGACGCCGGTGAAACCTCTGTCCCGTGTGCCGAGACGCACGAGCCGCCAGGCCATCCCCCTGCAGGAGGAGAGCGCGGCGGTGTTCGGCATCAATATCGTCGAGGAGACGGAGGAGGTGTCCGCCGACGATGATGATGAGAGCAGGCCGGGGAAGGGCGGGCAGCCTGACGAAACGCGCCGCGGGCGGAGCAAGATCTTCTCATTCATTGACGGCAGCATGAACGCTATCAGCGTCGGCTTCAGCGGGAACTTCATCTCCGCGTTCGGTATCGCGTTAGGAGCGTCGAACGCTATCATCGCGATGCTCTCCTCCCTGCCGCAGCTGATCGCCGCGGTGGTGCAGCTCGGCGTGCAGCGCATCAGGCGGTTCTTCCCATCGCGGAAGCGTTACCTCGCCTTCTTCGCGTTCCTGCAGGCGCTGATGTGGCTGCCCATGCTGCTCGTGCCCGCGCTCCATCATCCTGGCCTGTGGCTGCTGGCCTTCGTCACGCTCAACACGGTCTTCGGCATGCTGACAGGCCCTGTCTGGAACAGTTACATGGGCGACCTCGTGGAGGAGTCGGAGCGTGGGCGATTCTTCGGCCGGCGTAACATGGTTACTGGGCTCTCTGCATTCATCGCAACGCTCTTCGCCGGCTGGATTCTCCACGCAGTCCCTCCGGCGAACAAGCTCTTCGGGTTCGGCATCCTCTTCGTGATGGCGTTCGCCTTCCGCGCGATGAGCGCGTACTTCCTCAGCAAGATGGCGAATATCCAAGACACCGGCCTGGGCACCAAGGAGCCGGACATCGAGGAGTTCGTGCGCACCGCGGAGCAGAGCCCGCTCGGCAAGTTCACGATATTCCTCGTGCTCTTCTATGTCGCCGTCTACCTCTCGGCACCGTTCTTCGCGGTCTACCAGCTCTCCATCCTCAGGTTCGACTACCTCACCTTCACCCTGATCGCCAGCGCGAGCGCGATAGCGTCGTTCCTCGCGATGCTTGTCTGGGGCAAGTATGTCGATGGGATAGGCAGCAAGAACGTGCTCGTCACGTGCGGCTTCCTCATCCCATTCGTGCCGTTCTTCTGGACGCTCACGACCGACCCCTGGCTGCTCGGCATCGCCGAGGCCTTCTCCGGCATCGCTTGGGCGGGGTTCAACCTGAGCATGAGCACATACCTCTTCGACGCGACCGACCGCAAGGAGCGGACGCGCCAGGTCGCGGAGTACACGCTCTTCATCCAACTCGCGGTCTTCATCGGCGCGATGCTCGGCAGCGCGATGCTCGGCATGTTCGACAGGACCGACCCGTCCGCGTACCTTACCATCTTCTGGGTGAGCGCGGCGCTGCGCCTCGCCGTCGTCGTCATCTTCTTCAAGAGCCTGCAGGAGCTCCGCGTGATTGAGGTGCCGGTGCGTGGCCGTCTCTTCCGTAGGTTCATCTCGATTGTGCCCCACCACGGCATCATCTACGCGCCTGCGCTCGAGACGAAACGCGTCGCTGGCCGTTTCGCGACAGAGACGCCGAAGGCCGTCGGCCAAGACATGGCGGAGTACGCTCGTAAGATGAATGGCGGGACGAAGCGCTCGGGCTCGGAATCACCTATCAAGCGCATCGAGCGCGAGGAGGACGAGCAGGACCTCCAGATGTATATGAAGAAGCTGCGCTGGAAGAAATGAGAAGAGAGAAGTGACAATGGACGACATAACCGCGCTACCGCATGTGCGTGTTCGCCGGGATGATGCCTCTTGTTCCGCGCAACATCCGCTCGAAGTTCGCGCGATGGAACGCGATGTACTTCTCCTTGGCTCCGAGCCGCTGTGCTGTCGTGAGGTACTCCGCAAGCGCCGCGCGCACCTCGTCGGGCGTCGGCGTCGCACTCCCTGTCCCGGCGAGTTCCCTGAACACCCATGGGTTCTCGATGGCGCCGCGCGCCACCATGACGCCGTCGCATCCGGTCTCCGACATCATGCGCCGCGCGTCCGCGGCGGTGAAGGCGTCGCCGTTCCCGATGACGGGGATGGATGCCGCGGCATTGATATCGGCGATGGCGCCCCACGACGCCGGGTCCTGGCTGCGCTGCTTCGCGTTGCGGGCGTGCACTGTGAGGTAGTCGAGATATGAGTTCGCCGGCTCGATGAGGCGCATGTAGACCCTGTGCTCCTGCTCCATCGGGCTGAGGCCTAGGCGTATCTTCGCGCCGACAGCGCCGATGTCAAGCGTTGTCCTCTGCTTCCAGTCATGCAGCATCTTGAAGATGGTCGTCATCTTCGCTTGCCGCTTGAGGAGCGCCGGCCCCGCCCCGATGCGTATGACATCGGGCGAAGGGCAGCCGAAGTTCAGGTCAACCGCCCTGATGTTCTTGAGGTGCGGCATGCCGCTCATCGCGAGCTGCTCGAGCGTGTAGAGCGCGACACCCAGTTCGCGTTCATTCACGACGAAAAGCTGCACGCCGGTGAGCGTCTCCGGATCGTGCGTGTCGATGAGGTCGAGCGTGGCTTTATTGCGCCTAACTATCCCCGCCGCCCGTACCATCTCTGTCCATGTGAGCGCCGCGCCGTTGGAGAAGCACAGCCGGCGGAACGCCGCGTCGGAGACGCCCTCCATCGGCGCGAGCATCGCACGGCTCCGCAGCGGAAGCGAACCGATTCTGAGACCTGTCGCTTGCATTCCGCACTCCGTTCATTTCCGCCGCAGCAGCACGACGGTCTCGAGATGGCTGATGTCTGGGAACATGTCCACGCCGACGATATCGGCGACCGAGTATTTTTCGCTCAACATCTCAAGGTCTGACGCCAGCGTGTCGGGATCGCAGGAGACGTAGATGATGCTGTTGGCGCCGCTGGCCAGCAGCCCTCGGATCACCGGTTGCGTGCAACCGGTCCGCGGTGGGTCGATGATGATGTGCGTCGGGAGCGGATGCGTCTCGTCCGGTGTGCCGTCTCTTGCCATGAGCGCGTGCTCCTTCATGTAGTCCTCGATCGGCGCGTGGAGGAACCTCGCGTTCGTGATGTTGTTGTTCGACGCGTTCACCTTCGCGAGCTCGACGCTCCGCTCGTGCCCCTCGACGCCGACCACGGCCGCGGCATGGAGCGCGGCGGGCAGCGAGAAGTTCCCGATGCCGCAGTAGAGGTCTAGGACGGTGTTCGGGACCCCCTCGTCGGTGGAGAGGAGGAGGTGGTCGATCACGCGCTGCACCAGCATCTCGTTCGTCGAGGTGTTCGCCTGGATGAAGACCTCCGGCGAGAAGAAGAACGCGAGCCCCGCCGTCGTGTACGAGAGGTGCTCCTGCACCTGGCCGCTCGTCTTGTACTCTCCGGGTGCCTCCTCGAAGAAGAGGTTGCCGATGACGCTGCGGTTGTGGCCGTAGATATCGTCGAAGAACTCCTTGACGGGCACGTGCGCTTCGGTCGGCGTCTCCGCGAGCAGCACGAGGACGCCGAGCTTGCCGCTGTCGCCCGCCACCACCATCGCCTCGACCGTGATAGGCCCGACGCCCTCTTTCGCCGTCGACGAGTTGAGGAGGCGGATGAACGACAGGATCTCCTGCGTGACGATGAAGCACTCCTTGATCTCGACGATATCATGCGACCGGAACTCGCGGAAGCCCGCGGTCACCTTGCCGTTCTCGATGTGGATGGCGATCTTGGACCGCCGGCGGTACTTGTGCTGCTGTTTCGCAGGAAGGACAGATATCTCGTGCGGCAGCACGATGCGCTTGCGCGACAGCAGGAACTCGACCTGGTGCGCCTTCTGCCGCAGCTGTTCCTCGTAGCTGATGTGCTCGAGATTGCACCCGCCGCACGCCATATAGTGCGGGCATATCGGGGGGACGCGATGCGGCGATGGGTTGAGCACCTGGAGGAGCCGGCCGTGGTAATACTTGCCCTTGCTTCGCACAACGGCCGCTTCGATGGTGTCGCCGGGCGCGGTGAAAGGGATGAAGATCGGGCGGTGCAGGAGGCGTCCCTTCTCCTCCAGCTCCACGGTGCCGACGCCGAGGCCATCCTGCGAGATGCTACGGATATCGCCGCGCCATACTGAAGGCGTGCTTTGGGAAGAACTGTCGGATTCAGCATTCGGCTGAGGCATGTCATGCCCTGAGGGGTCCTGCTATAAAAGCGTGCCGATGGGTATGCGTCTGAGTGCCGGTTACGCGGGCTTGAGACGCATGAAGTGTGCGTCCTCATGCACTCCGTACTCGCCGAAGTACCAGTCGGCGAGAAGTACGTCGTCGGCGATGCTGTAGCCGTAGTTTGCTGTGCGCCTAGCATTCGAGAAGATAGGATAGCTTGTCGACCTGCAGTGCAGCGTCACATCGAGTCCGCGACGCTTCGTCTCGCCGAAGAACGACGCGAGGAGGAGCGAGCAGAGGCCTTGACCCTGCCATCTCTTCGCGATGCCGATGTCGGCGATGTACGCCTCTCCTGAGAATCCTCGGTCATGGGCGAGGAGATATCCAATGATGCGTCTCCTCGACAGAATTCCCCTGCTCAAGTCCGTAGACATGATAGTATCGACGATGTCCTCGACAGTGTCAGCCATGGCCAAAGGGTATATCTCCCGTTCGAGTTGAGCGACGAGCGGCGCGTCCTGAGGCAGCAGCGTGACGATTCTCTTAATCATGAGTTGAGAGTTCTTGCATTGTTTTTATGGATGCCGTGTCGATACCGTTTCTCCGTCGTCATGAATGGTAAGGTATTTAAAAAGGGCTCTCCCCTTTGCCGGTATGATGGAGGGGTGGGGACGGCAGCGCCGGCGCAAGCCGATGATACGGCTGATGAAGACAGCGTACCACAACGGCGACGCGGTGCCGGTCAGTGCGATCTACGAGTGCTCCGATTGCTGGAACATCACGGCGTTCAAGCGAGGCGAGCGGTTCGTGCCCTGCGAGGAGTGCGAGCATCCCGATGACGACCAGCACTGGTTCCGCACGAACCAGTTCCTCCACTTCGTCACGAAGAACCTCAACACCGAGTTCGAGAGCATCGAGACCTTCAGCGTCCGCGTCGCCGACATCATCGCGGAGTTCGCCGGCAACATCTGGTTCGCCATCTTCCACATCTTCTGGTTCATGTTCTGGATATGGGCGAACACCGGCCACACGGTCCTCAGCCTCACGGACTTCGACCCGTACCCGTTCGGCCTCCTCACGATGATCGTGTCGCTCGAGGCGATCTTCCTCTCCACGTTCATCTTGATCAGCCAGAACCGCCAGTCGCAGAAGAGCGAGCTGCGCGCAGAGCTCGACTACCAGGTCAACCTCAAGACGGAGAAGGATGTTTCTGAGGTGCTCTCGATCCTGCGCGAGATCCGCCAGGAGACCAAGGCCATCGAGCAGGACACCACCGAGATCCTAGAGGAGGCGCAGCTCGAGCCGCAGAAAAAGAGCAAGGGGCGCAAGAAGAGGACGCGCAAGGCCAAGGCGGCGGAGATTATCGAGGATGCAGGCATCGACGTCATCAAGCACGATGAGGAGTGAATCCCGTAGGCGTTCTATTCGAAGTTATTCCGTATAACGTCTCAGATGAAAATGGCCGCCACAGCCCTTACGGGCGAGCGATGACGCAGGGAGATAGCGGCGACAAGAGGGTTGGCTCCGTCGGAGAATGTCGCCCAGCGCGCCAAGGATTGCATCGCGAGCAGGGCGTGGCGGCAGAGCACAGAGCCCCGGAGGGCCTTCCCATATATCCTTTCCCGTCGAAAACCATTAATACCCCGCGCGATACCTCTCGTCAATGCTAGGCCTGAAAGTCACGTTCCAGTATGCCCAGGAGGTGAAGCGCTACCTCGTTGAGCACGGGCTCTTCGACAAGCGGTACCGGCTCGAGCGCTCCGGAGACAGCATCATCTTCCCCATCACGCGGGAGTTCACACCACCCTTCAACTTCGAGGTGGAGTTCCTCCAGGCGGAGGGCGCGGAGCGGCCGCCGGCGATGGGACTGCGCGAGGCGCTCAAGAGCGTGCTGACCATCGAGGAGTACGACGCGCTCCGCGCGGCATACGACATCGTCGGGGGCATCGCGATCATTGAGATACCGGACCTCCTCGTGCCGAAAGAGCGCATCATCGCCGAGAAGCTCATGGAGGTCAACAAGACCGTGAAGACCGTCCTCAAGAAGGTCGGCGGCCACGAGGGCACGTTCCGCACGCAACGCATGCAGTGCATCGGCGGCGAGGACACGCGCGAGACGGTCGTCATCGAGAACAACGTGAAGCTCAAGGTGAACGTCGAGACCGCCTACTACAGCGTGCGGATGGCCACCGAGCGCAAGCGCATCCTGCAGCAGATCAAGCCCGGGGAGCGTATCCTCTGCCTCTTCTCCGGCATCGGGCCGTACCCCATCACCTTCAGCGCGCACACCCTGGCCGGCGACATCGTCGGTGTAGAGATAAACCCCGCGGCGCACCAGCTCGCGACCGAGAACATCGCGAAGAACCGCTGCACGAACGTGCGGCTCATCTGTGGCGACGCGAAAGAGGTCATCCCCAAGCTCGCGACGGCCGGCGAGCGCTTCGACCGCATCACCATGCCGCTGCCCCACAACGCGGACGAGTTCCTCGACGCCGCGGTCTCCGTCTCCAAGCCAGGCACGGTCATCCATTTCTATGCGTTCCTCGATGAAGGGGCGTTCAACAAGTCTGTCGTGACGGTGCGCGAGGCGTGCGAGCGCAACGGCTACTCGCTCGTGAAGTACGACGTCGTCCGCGTCGGGCAGCACGCCCCGCGCGTCTGGAGGATCTGCGTCGACGCGACGCTCGGCTAGGAGAAAAAGAGCGCGCTCGGCAGTTACATCCGACGATCATCGCCGCTACGGCTCCCCGGGTGTTCACCTCGTCATCGCGCGCGGAGGGGAGGAGGCGCAGGCGCTTATAACGTTTCTCTTTCGGCCGCTGCGGCGGGAGTGTGATTCCCGCTTGCGACGTTTTGCCGAGAATTGAATGGTTTGCGCTGCACGGAGGTTTTTCCCCGCCAAGGCAGCGACCCGATATTCTAGACCATGAGTTTTGTGTGTTTCAGATGCCGAACGCGTCGGAGAAGTCGCGGAACTGCCGGTACTTGGCGAGGAAATCATAGCCCTTGTCGGTGAGATGGTAGGCGCGCTTGCCGTTCTTCTCGCCGGTCGTGAGCATCCCGCCCTTCTCCAGCTCGTCCACGTACCGCTTGAGCGCGTCGTGCGAGAGGTTGGCCTTGTAGAGCAGGTGCGTCGGCTTGATGCTGCCCCCCGCCTGTTGCACGACGAGCAGGATGTCCGCCACCACCTCTGTCCGCTCGCGCTTCTTCATGGGAGCACCATTCATATCACGACCATCATGTCACGATCATCGGATCACCAGGGTTCCGAGGATGCAGAGGTAGCCGAAGAGCGTCAATCCGCCGGCGATGGCGTACAGCATCGGCGTGAGGAAGAGCGCGACCAGCAGGACCTCGCCGACGAAGACCGCGGCGAAGCCGATGAGGACGAGGAGCGCGTTGCGCTTGCGCTTCGCGCGGTAGTTCGCGCCGAGCTGTACCAGGATGAAGAGGAGGAGCATTGCGGTGAGCACGAAGAATACGCTCTTGACCTGATGGCTCAGGAGCACGCTGAAGATGACGAGCGCGAAGAGCAACAGCTTGACCGCCCGTTGCTCGACCTTCATGTAGAGTATCAGGAGGTACACGAGCCCGATGAGGAAGAGCACCGCGTAGAGGAAGAACCCCATCGTCGTGAGGTTGATGAGCGACACGACCTCCCGCAAGGAGTAGTCCGCCTCCCGCAGCTCGAGCATGATGAAGAGGTTGGAGAGCGTGAGCAGGAGGTAGCTGCCCGTGATGAAGAAGAAGCCAGTCGTGAACGTCTTGTAGCGTTCCTCGTCGAAGAACTTGTACGCGCGCCATCCCATGGTGGTCACGAGCGCGGTGGTGAGCAGGAAGAAGACGTCGAAGAGCACGTCGGCCTCCAAAAACCAGTCCGGTCCAAGAGCGGTAACAACCATAGGCACCTCGCTATCCCTCATGCTTTTTTATGATTTCGCAAAAACAGTATAGCATCAATATTGGTAGCACTAACATCGACGGTATCTATGCCATCTTGGAGCGGCATCGCCGCAGTCACTCCCGTTCCTGCGCCGCTCGCATCGTTCGCCGGCGCCAGCCTGAAGGCGGCACTCCAACACAGATACACTTCAACGGACGCGTTCGAAGCAGGGGGTGCCGCCGGGGCCGCGATCGAGCGGACCGCTGGCCGCGATGACGCCGACAAAGCCCGGATATCGCACACGTTCGCCATCTGTCGTCGAGAGACACCGGATAGCCTTTTAAGCTTTGTGAAGCACGGCTCTCGACGGACCCTTGATAAGTGATTAATAAAGGTACTACCGTGCAGCCATTATGCGGAACAGATGTTCCGGAGGTGCCAAGATGCGAGAGACCATCCAACGTTCACGACAACACCGCGACGCAAGCGAGGATATCTGGGCGAACTCCTACTCACGAGATTTGTACTTCGGCGGGACGCTGTTCGAGGACGTGGTCCGGGAGAGATCCGCACGGCGCAGGCGCTTCGCCAAGCCGTGGGCGATCTCCGGCCCGCCCTTGTAATCGTCGAATCAACACCAATGGCTGCGCCCCCGCCCGCATATGCCGCCGTCATGCAGGGCGGGGCGCAGCACCCCCTTCAAACATCCCGAATATCATGATTAGAGTCGCACACCCGCGTTCTAACCCCCAAGACGTACGCGAGGCCCGGTGGAACTTTCTTTCGTGGCCTCGCGTCTTTTCTCACTTGCGATAGCGTAGCTTCATCGCGAGCAGCACGCAACCGATGAGAAAGCCGACGCCGTTGGCGACGAGAACTGGCATCGCGCCGATCATGATTCCATAGACGCTCCACAGCGCGCAGTTGAAGAAATAGAGCGTGAGCATGAAGGCGGAAACATCCTTCATCCTCTTCGTCTTCCAGGACTTGTAGAGCTGCGGCAGCATTAGTGGGGTGCCGACGACCGTCGCGGCATAGCCGATGATATCAGCAGTCGGTATCATGGACCTTCCCGAAGAATCTCCTAGAGATACTTCATTGCGCTCAACCGTACATCCCGAGGTCCTCGATATGGTCCTCTTCCTCGTAGTGCCGCACTTTCTCGACCGCGGCGAAGAGGTCGCTCTCCTTCACCATGGTGCGGTTGCCCCGGATCGCGAAGTAGCCCGCCTCGGTGCAGACCGCGCGCACCTCCGCGCCGCTGAATCCCTTCATGAGGCTGAGGAGCCTCTCCGTGTTCGTCTTCTTCTCGATGGTCATCCTCGTGGTGTGGATGCGGTAGATCTCGCGCAGGCCGTCCTTGTCCGGCACTGGGACTTCAATCAAGCGGTCCAGGCGGCCGGGGCGCAGGATAGCGGGATCGAGGATGTCGCGGCGGTTGGTCGCGCCGATGATCTTGACATTACCGAGGTTGTTGAAGCCGTCAATCTCCGCCAGGAGCTGCATGAACGTGCGTTGCACCTCGCGCTCGCCCGACGTTCCGAGGTCGATGCGCTTGGCGGCGAGCGCGTCTACTTCGTCGATGAAGACGATGGCCGGAGCGTGGTCGCGCGCGAGCTCGAAGATGTCCTTGACGAGCTTCGCGCCCTCGCCGATGAACTTCTGCACGAGCTCGCTGCCCACGATCTCGATGAACGTGCTGTCGGTCGATGCCGCGACCGCCTTGGCGAGCAGGGTCTTGCCGGTGCCGGGCGGGCCGTAGAGCAGGATGCCCTTGGGCGGCGTGATGCCGATCTTGCGGAAGAGCTCGGGTTTCTTCAATGGGAGCTCCACGACCTCCTGGATCTCGTTGATCTGCTCCTTGAGGCCGCCGATATGGCTCCAAGGGACCTTCGGCTTGTCGATGATGACGAACTGGTCGACCGCTCCCCTCGCGGTCTCGGTGATGGCGTCGATGATGGTGAGGTTCTTCTGCTCGACGATGACGCTCGTGCTGGGAGCCAGCCGCTTCGCGTCGATGCTGACATCGACCAGGAACTTGTTGCCGTTCGGCACGCGGATGATCGCCATCTGCTTGCCGTCGCGCATGGTCAGCTCTGAGAGCTCGGCGATGAGCAGCGCGGGCATCTTGAAGCGATCGACCTCATTCTTGAGATGGCCGACGGTCTCACGCAGGAGCCGGTTCTCATCCTCGAGGTCGTTCAGGACGCGCTCGTCGACCTCGCGCTTGGTCTCCTTCTCCCCCTCCTTCCTTGCCTCCTTTGTCGCGGGCATAATTTGGGGACCGGATAGCTCTATATAAATGCTGTGCAGAATCCGGCATTATACGAACTGGCGCGAGATGGGAGTGCGGGGGCGTTCTGTCGAAATCTTTAAATATTCTCTCTGGAGGAGTTCTCCCTGTAAAGGCAATACAGGTGGTTCCTATGTTAAACATGAAGCGCATTTCTGAGAGCTATGAGATGAAAGTGTTCACCGATTCGGGTGATTACTTCGGTGATGTGGAAGAGGCCATCCTCACGCAGAGCAAGATCACCGGCTGGCGCGTGCGCGCGACCAAGAACAGCTTCCTCCAGAAGGTACTCGGCAGCGCGAAGGGCGTCATCGTGCCCCACCAGCTCGTCAAGTCCATCGGGGACATCATGATCATCAACAAGTCCGCGATCCCCAGCTACGACCCGGACGACGACAAGTAGAGATTCTGCTTAACTTACTTTTTCATAGCCTTTCTTCTTAGAAAGTTCGTTCTTAGGAGGAGCGCTGCCTTGGAGCAAAATCAGGCGGCGAGCGATTCATGCAGCGAAGCCGCCGTAAATGCCGCGAGGGACGAGCGGTGCATTCTCCGCAGCAGAGTAGGGAAGGTGAGCGCCGCGGCGAGAATCAGTACGTCACGTACTTGCCCTTCTTCGGCTTGCATGAATTGGTGGCGATGAGGATGATGTCGATGATCCACCAGACGAGCAATCCGCCGAAGGTGAAGAGCTTGAGGATGCCGGTCCCGACCTTGCCGAGGTAGAACCGGTCGATGCCGAACATGCCGAGGAAGATCGAGAGCACGAGCGCGACCCCCTTGGCCTTGCCGCCCACCGGCTTGAACTTCTGCTCGCGGTAGACAACAAAGTAGTAGACGATGGACGTGATGGGAGCGAAGATCATCTGCAGCACGAGCCAGAGCGCCTGCTCCTCCTGGTTCTTGAACCGGCGCTTGCAGTTGTCGACCACCATCAGGATCCAGAAGACGAAGAGCGTGATGAGGAGCGCGAAGAGCAGGAAGATGAAGATGACCATCACCGCTACGAAGGTCTCCGCGATCATGGCGCTTGCGGGTGCGCGCTCCTACTTAAAGCTTGCCGACGCAATATTTAAATAGCTTGAACCGCAAAACCGCCATCAAGAGAGGTGAATCCCACTATGGCAGACCTTCAGACCGTGATCCTGGCAATCATCATCGGCACGCTCGCGGCGATCGTGTACTCGCTGCGCGTCCTCGTGCTCATGGAGCGCCGCATCGCGCGCATCGACAAGCACATCGAGATGATGGCCGAGAAGATCGTGCTTGAGGAGAAGCAGGTTTTCAAGGAGGAGAAGCAGCTCGAGAAGATGGTCAAGAGGAAGCGATAGGGCCTCTTTTCTCTTTCAGTTCTCTTTGACATAACATAGTCCTATTGCTATAGGACTGCCTTGGTCGGGAAGCAGCATCGTGCAGAACTGGACAATCAGTTCTCGGTAAGCGGATGGCAAGCGGTGTATCGACTCGACCGCAGTCCGTCGAGAAAGATTTACTTTACCAGTTCTTCGAATGTCAGTCCTTTTCTCTCCGCATCCCTCGCGCTGAGCACATGGCTCGCTTCGGTCTTCCGCAGGTCCTCGAGCGAGACGAAGCGCCACGGCTTGCGAAAGAAGCGCACCGCCACCCATGCCTCGCAGCCGAAGCGCGTGCAGAACGATTGCAGGTCATCGATCTCCTCCTTCGTGAAGTACTTCGCGATGGCGGTGGTGATCTTCGCCTCGATGGCGAGCTTGCGCGCGGCGTTGCCCGCGATGACGTCCGGCACCGGATAGCGGACCGAGCCGGAGCCCGCGGCGCGGAACGCGGCCCATCCAGCGCTCCAGAACCTCTGGACGAGATCCCGTTCTCCCTGCGAACCACGGCTTTTGGCGGACATGCGATAAAACACCGTTTGGCGGCTTAAAAACATGTTGTTTGCGTGTCCAGTGTGGAAAAACGCTCGAAAAACGCCTTTTTCCTGCAAAAAGAGCAGAATCTTTTTATATTTGGAACGGAATTCTCTCCGCATAGGGGAGATGAACTATGGCAGCACGGAAGATACTACCGCTCGCGGCGATGGAGAAACTGCTCAAGCACTCGGGCGCCGAGCGCGTGAGCGAGGACGCGAAAGAGGCGTTGCGTGAGGTGCTCGAGGAGTACTCCTTCGGGCTGGCGAAGCGCGCCAACGAGTTCGCGGCGCACGCGAACCGCAAGACCGTCCGCGGCTCGGACATCTGGCTCGCGACGAAGAACGAGTGAACTAGCTCTTTTTTTGGCCGCGGCGTATCTAACTCACTCCGTTCCGTAATCTTACGATTTCGAGCCTGCATGAATCGGCTCGAAATCTGGTTGCACGCCAAGGCGGCCTGAATTTTCTACTAACTAAGGTTTGTGTTTGAGAGAATGTTTGCCTACAGCGTTATCTTCATCAGGTCGAACGCTGCGTCGGTGTTCGGGAAGACGGTGCGCGCCTCCTCGAGGAGCGGCTCGACGCTCGCGTAGCGCTGCGAGAAGTGCGTGAGGATGAGACGCTTGGCGTCCGCCTGCGACGCGACCTGCGCCGCCTGCGCAGCGGTCAGGTGCTTGTAGCCGTCCGCCTTGTCGAGCTCGCGGCTGTAATATGTCGACTCGCAGACGAGCACGTCGGCGTAGTGCGCGAGGAGCGGCAGCCCTTCGCACAGCTGCGTGTCAGGGATGAACGCGATCTTCTTGCCCGCGACGCGGAAGGTCACGTCCTCGGGCAGGATGCGCTTGCCGTCGTGCTCGACCGGCTCGCCGCGCGAGAGCCTCCCGACCAGCGGCCCCTCCTTGAGACCGAGCTTGGCGCACGTCGCCATGTCCACGCGCGTTCGCTCCTTCTCGTGCCAGGCGTAGCCGATCGTGGGCGTGGTGTGGTCCACCTTGACGCAGCCCACCTTGTGCTTCTCGTTGTCGAGGAAAAAGAGCTCCTCTCCGTCCTTCGGCGCGAGCTCGTGCACCGCGATTTCCACCTTGTTCTCGAAGACCGTGGCGTTCATCAGGTGGAACATGCGCTCCTTCGTGCCCTTCGGCCCGTAGATGGAGAGCGTCCCCTCGTAGTTCGAGTTCCCGATGGTCTGGATCAGGCCGATGAGGCCGGCGACGTGGTCGCCGTGCCAGTGCGTGAGGAAGATGCGCCGCACCTTCGCCCGGCTGATGCCGGCGAGGTTCATCTGGCGCTGCGTCCCCTCGCCGCAGTCGAACAGCATGCCCTCTCCGTTGAACTCCAGGTAGAACGCCTGGACGTTGCGCTCCTTGGTGGGCACCATGCTGCCCGTGCCGAGGATGACGAGGTCGACCATGAGGGCTGAGAACACCAACGTCTTTTTAAATGATGGCGTCCCTCTCCATCTCCTCAGCACAGAGTCGGAAGGCGGCAGTTCCGAGAGACCATTAGGTCTATCGGCACGGAAACGAAGTGACCGTGTTTCGGCGTGCATGAGACACGCAATGGCAAAACAACCTGCTAGCACTCCACATACTACAAAGGGCGCCACGCCCAAGGATATTACGCCTAACGATGTGCGCCGCGCGCAAATCCCTGGCAAGCTCGTCGGGCAGCGCGTCCTGCTCGAGAGCAGCGACCCCGCGCGCGACCTCTACGCGCAATCGCGCTTCGGCACGGTCGTCGCGGGCAGCCGCGTCCAGCTCTCGTTCTTAGAAGCATGCTATCTCGTAGAGAAGGAGAGGATCCTGGTCAAGGACGGCCGCGGCCGGGTCCTGGACATCGACAGATTGCTCGCGGTCGGGAAGCGCAACGACAAGACCATCGCGGTCAAGCACGCGGTCTTCCGCGACCTGCGCTCGCGCGGCTACATCGTCAAGACCGCGCTCAAGTTCGGCGCGGACCTGCGCGTCTACGACCGCGGCGTCAAGCCCGGCGAGGATCACGCGAAGTGGATAGTCTACCCGGTGCACGAGAGCGAGCACCTCACCTGGTACTCGTTCGCAGCGAAGAACCGCGTGGCGCACAGCACGAAAAAGCGCCTGCTCATCGGCATCGTCGACGACGAGGATGACGTGACCTACTACGAGGTCAAGTGGCTGCGGCCGTGAAGATACGACTGTGAGGTAACGTAATAATAATAAACCCCACCAGTCCTGCCTCTCCCATGCCTATCGATAGGATACCAAAAGAGACCATCCTCGCCGCGATAGAGAAGCTCGGACCGTGCCAGCCCATCGACATCCGCAAAGAGCTGCGCCTGGGCGACTCGTTCCTCATCGGCGCGCTCCTCTCGGAGCTCGTCGCGGACCGCAAGCTCGCGATCACCAAGGTGAAGCGCGGCGGCAGTCCGTTCTACTACGATATCACAAAGCCGGAGACGCTCGACGCGGTCAGCAAGTACCTCAACGAGAAGGACCGGCGCACCTACGCGATGCTCAAGGAGCAGCGGGTGATGCGCGAGGACACGCAGGAGCCGCTCGTCCGTGTGGGACTGCAGAACATGCCGGACTTCTCGAAACGCGTCGAGATCGACGGAGTGGTTTACTGGCGATACTTCCTCGTTGATGAAAAAGAGGCGAAGGGCGTCATGGCCGGAGTGTCGCCGGCCAAAGAGGAGACGGCCGCGAAGGATGAAGCGAAGAAGGAAGAGAGGAAAGAGGAGAAGACGGCGAAGGAGGTTCCCGGACCAACTGCAGAGAAGCCGAAGCGCACCCGTAAGAAAAAGGCAACAGAGGAGACATCTACCCTTGCTACTTCTTCCGTTCAACAGCAAACATTATCAGGAGAGGCGAAGGCAGAAGTGAAGCCGGCCAAGAGACGCTCTAAGAAAGCGCCCGCGCCGGTCATCATGCCGGACGGCGCGGTGATGATCTCGCCGCAGGAGTGGCTCGAGCACGACACGCTCTACGCGCGCGTCCAGGCGTTCGCCGGCGGCACGCAGCTGCGCGATGCGCGTGTGCACAAGCCGCACAGCGAGCTCACCTGCATCCTCGCGCAGGAGACGCCGTTCGGCAAGCTCGACGTCTTCGTGCACGCGTTCAACCGGAAGTTCACCGTCGACGACATCAAGGCGTCGCTGCCCACCGCGCGCGAGCTCGGCCTGCCCGTGCTCATCCTCTCGGTCGACCCGATACCAGCCAAAGTCGCGTCCGCGTTCAAGGGGATGCCGAATCTCCTCCTACGGACGCTCACCTGAGGTGCCCATGGGCGTCGCCATCACCGAGCTCGTGCCGACCAAGGAGATTCAGCTCGACGACCTCAAGGGCAAGACGCTCGCGGTCGACGGCTACAACGTGCTCTACCAGTTCCTCACGACCATCCGCGGCCCCGACGGCACGCCGCTCTCGGACAGCCACGGGAACGTGACGAGCCACCTCACCGGCCTCTTCTCGCGCTGCACCAACCTCATGGGGAAGGGCATCCGGCTCATCTTCGTCTTCGACGGCAAAGTGCCTGACCTCAAGCGTCAGGAGATCGAGCGGCGCCGCGCGCTGAAGACGGAGGCGCACACGAAGTACGAAGAGGCGAAGGAGGCGAAGGACGAGGAGGGGATGAAGAAGTACGCGGGCCGCACCGCGGTGCTCACGCGCGAGATGGTCACGCAGGCAAAGGAGCTGCTCGACGCGCTCGGCATCCCGTGGCTCGACGCGCCCTCGGAGGGCGAGGCGCAGGCGGCGGCGCTCGTCAAGCAGGGGCACGCCTGGGCCGTGGTCTCGCAGGACACCGACGCGCTGCTCTACGAGGCGCCGCGCGTCCTCAAGAACCTCGCCGTGACAGGCCGCCGCAAGGTGGCGGGGAAGCTTGCGTACAACACCGTCGAGCCGGAGCTCATCGAGATCAAGGAGGTCCATAAGGAGCTCGGCCTCGACACCGCGCAGCTGCGCGTGCTCGCGGTGCTCGTCGGCACCGACTACGACATCGGCGGCATCAAAGGCATCGGCCCAAAGAAGGGGCTGAAGCTCGTGCAGGAGCACGGCCATGACTTCGATGCGGTCTTCTCCGCGGTGAAGTGGGAGGAGTACTACACGATCCCGTGGAAGGAGATCCTCCAGGTCTTCGAGCAGATGCCGGTGATAGACCCCGGCACGGTCAAGTTCGGAAAAATCGACGCGGAGAAGGTCGAGCGCGTCCTCGTGGAGGAGCACGATTTCTCGCGCGAGCGCGTTGCGATGGCGCTCGAGAGGCTGCTCAAGGAGCAGGCGAACACGCAGCGAGGGCTCGGGGACTGGAGCTAGCCTCTCTCGGAGAACGACGCGAGGAACTCCTTCACGTCCTCAGGTATCCTTCTCGACCAGCCCATCTGCGCATGGTGATACATCTCGTGGATGAACATCTGGTTCTGGACCACTTGGCAGTGCGCGTACGGCGTTAGATGAGGAAGGATGTCGCGGAGATAGTGGGCGTGTATCGATGGCCCTGTCGCGTGGAACATCGCAGGGTCGTGGCGCTCCATCTGGCGGACGCGCACGTTGAGCGCGGTGAGCTCCACGAGCGCCTCGAGCATCTCATCAGGGGACGATGGAGGGATCTCCTCTACAGAGCGGGGCCATAGTTCAGCGTGTGTCATAGGTGTGAGAGATTCTGTGCGTTGAACAAGATTTATGTCTTGCGATACCCTGTGTGCGCCGTGACCAGGACGCCCGCGCCGAGGATGAGATGCATTGAATTATCAAACAACATCAAGCCGAGCCATACTGTGAGTGGCTGCAGCTGGAGGAAGCCAATGATAGCCAGCAAAAGAAGAACTGTGCCGAGCGCGCGATTGTGTAGCCGGGCCATCCTCTCCGCGCCCCAGACGCCTATCGTCGTGGCGGCCGCGCCCAGGAGAAGATAGAGCGTGTTGTGGACCGTCGTGGTGCTCAGGACGGGCAGCATCCCCTGGAAGAGGAAGCCGAGGATGCCGAGAAGGATGAAGAGGAGTCCGATGACTGTCGCGATGAGGGTCTGTCGCTTCATGCCCGCGATGTGATGCGCGAAGTATTTATGGGTTTGGTGCTCCAGCGGAATCCGATTCCGTGTTTAAGAAGCCTGTTTCTGCCTTTTTCCCGTCGCCACAAAGTTTATATACTATTCCGGCGTGGTGTTTTTTCAAGGTGGTATAATGGCAGGTCCGAGTCCTCAACCCAATGTCGCAAAGACGAGTGAAGACGAGAAGAAGTTCTCCAAGAACATCCTTGGCAAGACGGTCGTCAGCAAGACCGGCAAGCGCTTCGGCGAGGTCGGCGATATCGTCTTCGAGACGTCGAGCGGCGAGCTCATCCACATCGTGCTGCGCAACCCGACGCCGTACGCGGACAAGATGGAGCTCGAGAAGTCGAAGGAGGGCTACACCCTCATCCCCTTCTCCGCGGTGATCGCTCTCGGCGACTTCGTCGTCGTGGCGGAGGAGGACATCGTCTAGTCCTCTCCAGGATTCTTTTTTTGGAATAATTGTTTTCTATATAGATATTTATTATTCAATATGGTGTTCTGTCGTCTGAGAGATAAGAAGTATCACTCGTTAGTGATTACTAAACGCAAACTTTATATACTAAGATAAACTACTCACTGGTAACAAAAAGAGGTTCGACTCCATGGAAACGAAACTAAAGTTGTTCGTCGTCGGCCTGCTTGCACTCCTGGCAACGGTCTTCGTCAGCACCAGCGTTGCTGCCACAGACCCATACGACGGAGTCAACCGGATCGGCACGTACTACCAATACACCAACCAGTACTCCTACGGGTACCAGAGCAACTACCAGTACTACGATTACATCGCGCCTCCGCGCGCCGGCGGATGGTTCGGCAGCGGCACAGAGTGGCTCGTCGGCCTGAGGACTCCAGTCTACACGCCGGTGCCTCCGGTCCATTACACGAACTACTACCAGCCCGTCTGCGGCCTCAGCTGCTGGTTCGGTGGCTACAACGGTTACCCGCAGTACACCGCCAGTAACTTCCCGCAGTACCGCACACGCACAGGAGGCGTGTTCAGCTACTGAGTTCCTGATTTTTTTCTTTTCATATTCATTCTGAAATACCATCCGTAGCAACGTTTTTATCTCCCTCCGCATTTCTTTTTGGCATGGCATACCTGTTCTGGGCAGATAATGACGTCCCGACATTCGACACGGGTAGCGCCGACCCACGCTTCGCGCACGAGCTCCGCATAAAACCGCTCCAAATATTCACACTCCAAGCCTATGACGCGACGCAGGAGTTCCTCCAGCAGCACGATGTGGAGGCCGAAGACCTGCAGAGCAGCACCGCTCTCCGCAAGGGTTTAGAGCAGCCGACGCTCATATCGCTGCTTCGGAAGGCGCTGCCGGGCGTCCCCTGCGGCTACAGGGAGTTCGTCAGCGGCACGCTCGATGTCATACTGGAGCATGGTGACTACTGGCCGCTCGAGGATATGCCGGGCGTGCGCCGCATGGTCTGGTCGCGCACCCCTCTGCCGTCGTATACCAGAGGCGATGATCTCCCTGTTGTCCATCTGCCCGCGCTCCAGGAGTACACGCTAACGGCACGGGAGATGGTGCAAGCGTTCGCGCACCCCGGTGATATCCTACATCCGCCGGAGTGGCTTGGGCTCATCACGAAGCGCGGGTTGCGACGCGGGATGCATCGTGACCTCAACCGCGCGCTGCACAAGGGGTTCTTCGAGGACCCGCGGGGCATGGCGCTGCGGCAGTTCTTCCGAGATACCATTGACATCTCGCTACGCAGTTTCGGCTACGAGTACAGCGAGCCCAACGGCTGGTATTACAAGCCGGGTACGCCCGCAATTAGCGTTCGCAGGGAGGACGATCGCTTCTGAGTTCTCTGGCGCAACACCGTTGGATTTTGCGTGATTATTCCTCGGCCGCGGCGAGAGAGTTACACCGCTCGCGATGTGTTACCGAGAACAGATTGTGGAGCATCGCACGAACCATAATGCCCCGCCAAGGCGGCATTTTCTGTATGCTTAATGATTGCGTTTAACCTAGGGTAGAACTACTTCTGCAGCAGCGCGGCGCCGGCGAGCAGCGCCTCGAGTTGGATGACCTCGTCGGCTCCCTCGACCATGCGGAATTCCGCCTCGCCGCAGAGCTTGACGAGCTCGAGCTTCTGCCGGTCGGAGAGGTCCTTCACCTGCCACGTGGCCTGCTGGATGTGCTTGATGAGGTCGAGCCCTGAGAGACCGTGGTCGAGCATGGTCTTGAGCAGGAGGTCCTTGGCCTTGAGGAAGTCGCCCTTCGTCGCTGCCGCGAGCATCTCAGCGACCTCCTTCGGCTTCGCGGCGCTCGCGATGGAGAAGACGACATCCTCGGTGATGGCGTCGCTGGTCGAGGCGCACGCCTGGAGGATGTTCTCCATGCGGCGCACGTCGCCGCCCGCGACGTCGAGGATAGCCTTGGCGGCCTCCTTGTCGATCTTGAACTTCTCGCCTTTGGCTATCGCATCGATGAGGTGCTCCATGACTTTGGCGTCGAGCGGCTTGAAGCGGAAGATGGCGCAGCGCGACTGTATCGGGTCGATGATCTTGCTCGAGTAGTTGCAGCTGAGGATGAAGCGCGTGGTTGCGGTGTAGTTCTCCATGGTGCGGCGCAGCGCCTGCTGGGCCTCGCGCGTGAGTGCGTCGCATTCGTCGAGGTAGATGATCTTGAACGGCACGTCTGCCAGGCCTTTCGTGCGCGCGAAGTCCTTCACCTTGACGCGGATGACGTCGATGCCGCGCTCGTCCGAGGCGTTCAGCTCGAGGAAGTTCTGCTTCCACTCGTCGCCGTAGAGCTCGCGCGCGATGACGAGGGCGAGCGTGGTCTTGCCGACGCCGGCCGGCCCGGCGAAGAGCACGTGCGGCATGTTCCTCTTCTCGATGAACGACCTGATGCGCTTGACGATGTCCTCCTGCCCCTTGATTTCGGAGAACTTCCGGGGGCGGTACTTCTCGGTCCATATCGCCTGTTCGTCCTGCTCGTGCATGTGAGGAGCGACCGGTGTGCGATATAAAAAGATTGGGGTGGTATTTGTTCGTGTATCGGCGTTTATATGGGGGCGCGCGTGGACGCCGGCATATGTGCGGCAGGCGCGGCATTGGTTCCGGTTCTTCTATCGATGCTCATTAATCCGCCGCGGCGCTCCACTACGACGGTGATACCCTATGGGTCTGACAACCAAGAAAGAAGAGCAGCTGCGCGTGATGCCGATCATCCGCAGCAGCGTGAGCAAGTCCAAGGACGGCCGGTACATCATCCAGCGCACGACCATCACGAACATCAAGCCGGTCGCGTACTACGAGGCCGTGCTCTCGGGCAAGCTCGCGGTGGTCGAGGAGAACATCGAGGAGGAGCTGCGCGCGGTCGCGTGAGCGCCTCTCTCTTCTCCGCCATCCTCCTATTTTTTTCTCTTTCGTCTCGTTGGTTTCTCGACGCGCAGGATGAAATGAATCTCCGACGCCGGTAGGAGGTAGACGAAGAGCCGCTGGTAGACGGTCGGCGCGAGATTGATGAGCAGGTCGAACGGCAGCGAGTACCATCTGCTCTTCATGAACGACTTGCAGGAGAGATAGAACAGCCTGCGCTTGAGGATGGTTATCCTTGCCGTGCTGTAGTACTCATATCCAGGCGCCTTGGTGAAGTATTGGAACGACTGCAGGTTGAACTTGCGCTTGTGCGTCGGGTCGAGATTATACGATGGGCTGGCGAAGTATGGCACGCTGATGCGCAGGATAGCGCCGTCCTTGCAGACGTGATGTATCTCCTCCATCGTCTTGACGAGGTCGCTGAGGTGCTCGAGGACATGGTGCGCCTCCATCTCGGTGAAGGTGTTGCTGGGTAGCGGCCACGGTCTCTTCTCTAGGTCCCACACGATGTCCACGCCCGGGAGCTTGGCGATGTCGACATTCACCCAGCCTCTCTTCGCGTGCAGGCCACAGCCGAGATCGAGTTTTGAGGATGCCTTTGCCATTCCTCCTCACGTATCGGGGTGTTGTTAAAAATCTTTTCCCCGTTTTAAATGGACTTTCTCGAGGAGAACACGCCGATACCGTCCTAAACATTTATATAGGGCGGTGCGGTCCTGCCGTGCAAAGGTGCAGCAGGCATGGACAAGCACGGCAATACTCCCGGCCAGAAGCGCAGGTCGCTCGTCTTCGGCGTCGCCGAGGACCCAGTCATCGAGATGAAGACCATTGTTGAGCTCTGCAACGACAACCCCGAACGCCGCGCGTTCTGGCGCGAGAAGAAAGTCTTCATCACCGGCGCGACCGGCATGCTCGGCTCCTGGATGACGCACGCGCTCGTCAACGCCGGCGCGTCAGTCACCATACTCGTCCGCGACTGGGTATCGAACTCGCTCCTGTTCCAAGGGGACACCATCAATCACGTCAATATCGTGCACGGCGAGCTCCAGAACTATGGGCTCATCGAGCGCACGCTCGCCGAGTACGAGATAGAGTATATCTTCCATCTCGGCGCGCAGACGCAGGTCCGCACGGCGCTGCGCAACCCGAAGGCGACCTTCGAGTCGAACATCCTCGGCACGTGGAACGTGCTCGAGGCGGCGCGCCTCACGCCCACCATCAAGGGGGTCATTGTCGCGTCGTCGGACAAGGCGTACGGCACGCAGCCGGTCCTCCCTTACACCGAGGACGCGTCGCTCCACGGTGAGTACCCGTACGACGTCTCCAAGTCGTGCGCCGACCTCCTCGCGCGCAGCTACTACCTCACCTACAAGGTGCCGGTGTGCGTCACGCGCTGCGGCAACCTCTACGGCCCCGGCGACAGGAACTTCGACCGCATCATCCCCGGCACCATCAGGAGCATAGCGCTCGGCGAGCAGCCGGTCATCCGCAGCGACGGCAAGTTCGTGCGCGACTATTTCTTCACTCCTGACGCCGTCGACGGTTACCTGACGATCGCGGAGAACATGCACCGTGAAGAGATCGTCGGCCAGGGTTTCAACCTGAGCACGATGAACAAGGTGAATGTGCTCGATCTGTTCAACCGCATCATCGAGCTCATGGGCGCCGACGTGAAACCGATGATCCTCAACCAGGCGACGAACGAGATCCGCGAGCAGTACCTCTCGAGCCAGAAGGCGGAGACGTTGCTCAACTGGCGCCCCAAGCACACGCTTGACGAAGGGCTGAGCATCACTATCACCTGGTACCAGCAATACTTCGCGTTCAAGATAGAGCGCGACAAGCTCATGCGCACCAAGGCGTGAGCGCGAGGCGCTATGATACAAGGCGTGAGAATCAAAGAGGTGCAGCCTATCCTGAACGCGCAGGGTGGCATCCTGCATATGCTGCGCGCAGACGAGAAAGACCTGTTCACGCAGTTCGGTGAGGTCTATTTCTCCATCACGAACCCTGGCGTGGTGAAGGGATGGCATCGGCATGTTGACATGACGAACATCCACTCTTGCATCGTCGGCACGCTCAAGCTCGTCATCTACGACAGCCGTAAGGGCTCGCCGACCTTTGGCGAGATTATGGAGATCGTCTACGGCGAAGGGCAGCACAAGGTCGTGCGAATACCGCCGGGCGTCACATATGGCTGGAAGAACATCGGCGACAGACCGGCGATTCTGGCGAACTGTGCGAGCCACCCGCACGATCCGGCAAAATCGGTCAAGATCGACTTGAACTCCGGAGAAATACCCTATGAGTGGTAAGCGCGTTCTCATCACCGGCGGTCGCGGTTACGCGGGCGGCCGCCTCACCGAGGCGCTCGAGAGTGTCGGCTACGAAGTCGTCCTGCATACGAAAGGAGACGGATACACCGCCGACAAGGAGGTCATCACCGCCGACGTGACGGATTACGCGGCGGTGCTGCACGCGTTCCAGGCGGCGGCGAAGAGAGGGCAGATCGATGCGGTCATCCACCTCGCAGCGGTCAACGAGATCGTGTGCGCCAAGGACCCAAAGCTCGCGTTCGCAGTGAACTGTTTCGGCACGCAACACGTGATCGACGCGGCAGCCGCCATCGGCGTCAGGCGTTTCATCTATCTCAGCACATTCCATGTCTACGGCGATGTCGAGACGGCTACCATCACCGAGGAGACGGTGCCGAATCCTCTCCATCCGTACGGCATCACGCACCTGGTTGCGGAACTTCTCTGCAAGGCGACGGCGAAGAGGACGGGAATGGAGCTCGCCATCATCAGGCTCTCCAATGGCGTCGGCGCGCCAACACAAGCGAACATCGACCGCTGGACGCTCATCATGCTGGACCTCTGCCGCCAGGCGCACGAGCGGGACTCCATGACGCTGCACACGAGCGGCTACCAGCTTCGTGATTTCGTCTCGCTCGACGACCTGGGCCAAGCGGTAGGGATACTGCTCACCGTCGATGCCGCGAAGCTCAAGGACCCGGTCTTCAACGTCGGCGCAGGGGAATCGGTCACGGTCCGGGAACTGGCGCGCATCATCCAGGCGGAATACGAGAAGCTCTACCATAGAGTCCTTCCGCTCAACATCGCCGATGACGGCGGCAAGCCCGGCGGGAGGCTCGAGTTCAAGATCGACAGGATGCGCGCGCTCGGCTACGAGCCGGCGACGGACCTCGCGCGTGAGGCGCGCGAGACCCTCCGATTCTGCGAGCGGTTCAAGGTGCGCCGATGAAAGACGCATCACCTTCCGTTCCCCGCAGGCTGCATAATCCGCTCGTCTCCATAGTCATGACCATCTACAACGAGGCGTACTGCGTCGAGCACGCGATCGACACGCTCCTCGCGCAGACGTACAGGCATATCGAGCTCGTGCTGGTGGACAACGGCTCCTCCGACAGCACCTTCAAGGTACTATCGCAGTACGCGCGCGGCAAGAAGAGGGATGCCCGGGTGCGCGTCGTGCGCATGAAGAAGAACACTGGCCCCGGCGGCGGGCGCAACAAGGGCGCGAAGGCCGCCCGCGGCGATATTCTCGTCTTCATCGACGCAGACATGGTCTTTGACAAGAGGTATATCTCTGTGCTCGTCAAGCCGATTGTCGACGGCAAAGCGTTCGGCACCACGCATACCAAGGAGCTGTGCGCGAACAAGGGGAATCTCTGGGCGCGCAGCTGGTCTCTCAACCGCGTCACGCCAGAGAGCCAGCGGAACGGCTGCGGCGTCTATCGCGCGATACTGCGTTCAACATTCCTGAAGGCTGGCGGTTTCGATCCTTCTAAGGGATATTTCGATGACGACCTCTCGCGGCTCGGGAACGCGAAGCCAGTCCCAGCCATATGTTATCATAACAACCCTGAGAAGCTCGATGAGATATTTCTGTATGCGCTTTGGGTGGGCCGTTCGCTTGTCAGCAATCCCTCCACCCGCTACCCTATGACGGCGTTCCTCGTGGGTTCGTTCGCCGTCTGCATCGCGGCGCTGACGGCCCTCGCCTTCGGCGCGTCTTGGCCTCTCTCCATCATCGTTGCGCTCTGCATGCTCGTCTGGCTATCCGTCAGCCTGCAGCGCGCAATCCCGCGCATCGTCGCAGAGGGACGTTACGAGTACCTGTTCTCGATACCGGTGATTTGGCTCTTCCGCCTCGTCGGGCATTACCTCGGCGGGCTGCAGCAGATCTGGAAGATGATGTTGCAGAGATGAAAAGAAAGGTGGACAGCGATGTTGCGTTCCCGCGCGCAAGCGCAGTACCGGCAGCAACGTCGGCGTGCTTAACTTCCGAGTTCGAAATGGGATCGGGTGGAGCCACGCCACTGTGGCCGTCCAGGGTATAGTAGTCGAGGGAGGTTTTTAAAGGTTGCGGTTTTCTTCTCGACGGAAGAACCTGTCCGCCACCGCCCTGCTCGCGGTGCGCTTCATTCGGCAATAGTCGCGTATCCCCGACGGGGCCAACCCCCTCCGCTCCTCTCTATGACAGCATCATCGCTCGCCCGTAAGGGCGGTGGCGGTCTCTTTTCTCATGCTTCTCCACGGCAATACTCTTTTATACTATGCCGGTCTTTCGTCCGCTATGACGACCTACACTCGCAAGGCGTTCTATGGCTTTCTCTGGGTCGGCCTCGGCGCGGTCATCGCGAATCTCTTCAGCTATCTCCTGCGGCTCCTCCTCGCCCGGTCGCTCTCCGTCGAGGAGTATGGCCTCATCTACGCCGTCATGGCGCTCTTCGGCCTCGTGAGTGCGTTCCAGCACCTCGGCCTTGGCGAGGCGCTCGCGAGGTTCACGTCCGCCTACAGTGTCAAGCGCGAGTTCCCGAGGATCAAGGAGATCGTGTTCTGGACCGCTCGTGTCCTGTACGTATCCACGCTCGCGCTCGCGCTTCTCGCGTTCTTGCTTGCTGATTGGCTGGGCGCGGCCTATTTCAAGACGCCGCTCGCGCCCGCGCTCTTGCGGATATTCACGCTCGCCTTCCTCCTCTCTCCCATCGATATCATCCTGCTCGCGCTGCTCCAGGGACGCCAGCGTCTTGACCTGCACGCGGTGTATACAGCGGTACGCAGCCTGGTGCTCTTCCTAGCGACATGGGCGTTGCTGGCAGCAGGCGTCGGGCTGAGGAGCGCAATGCTCGCCTATCTCGTGGCGTATGCCCTCAGCTATGCGCTCTTCCTGCCCTGGTTCCTGCGCCGTGCTATCCCGGGGTTCTTCTCGCTCCGTGTGCGCATGCGCCGGAGCACGCTCTCCATGCTCTTCTCCTACGGCCTTCCTGTCATGCTCACGAGCGTCGCCGGCACCATCCTCTTCTATACTGATACCCTGCTCATAACGCTCTTCTCTTCGCTGCATGAGGTCGGTATCTACCAGGCGGCCTTGCCCACGGCGAACATCCTCATGTTCTTCGTCGCCATGCTGACGACGGTCCTGTTGCCGATGGTGGCGGAGCTGCACGCCCGGAGGTTACGCTCCATCATCTCGCTCGCGGTGGAGGAGCTCTATCTCTATGTCTTCCTCTTCATGCTCCCCTTCGTCATCGCGACGGCGGCATATCCCGACCTGATACTCAACCTGCTCTTCGGCGCGTCGTTCGTCGTCGGCGCGAACATCCTCCGCGCGCTCGCGATAGCGGTGCTGTTCCTGGCGCTCCACGCCATCAACGCAGCGACGCTCTCAGGCATGGGCCGCCCGAAGGACAACACCAAGGCGGTCGTCATCGGCGCGGTCTGCAATCTCAGCGTCAATCTCGTGCTTATCCCGCGCTACGGCGGCCTCGGTGCCGCCATCGGCACGCTCATCTCTGCCATCGTCATGTTCCGCATCAGCAGCAGGCTCATCTTCCGCTCGCTCCGCGTCCGGCTGCCCGTCATGGCCTGGTCCAAGGCGCTGGTCGCGAGCGCTCTCTTCTCTCTCCTGCTGATGGCATCGCGGCATATCCTCCTTGGTTGGAACCAGTACCTGAAGGTCGTGCTGGTCGTCGGCGTGGGCGCGCTCTTCTATGCTCTGGTACTCGTGCTCTTGCGCGTCGTGACCCTCGAGCACATCCAGGATATGCGGCGGCGTATCCTCTTCCGATAAGCGCTGAAAACAGCGATGCATCAGACGATAATGATAAGTAAAGGATCAATAAGTAAAGGATTAGGTATCGCAGAACTCCCGCGTCCTGAGACGCACGGCCCAGCAGTAGGCGGAGAAGAGCGCGTTGAGCGCGCGGAGCACGGCCTTGCTGATGCCGCGGACGCCGCGGCCGCTGAGGAGAGCGGCCATCTCATCATTGTAGAAGACGCTGCTCATCTCCTTGATGATCTCGCGGTCCGGTACCTTGCGCTGCGACTGTATCGCCTTGCGTTTGCGCATGATGCGTCCCAGGTTCCTGAGGATCCACCAGTAGGCCTTCATCTTCACGAGCAGTTTCCGCGGGTTCTGGACCACGTGGGCGCACTGCGTGACGAGCATGAGCGGCGCGATGCGGAGCAGGTTCTTCTTCTCGTAGAAGGTGAGGTAATTGATGATCTGGTTCTTCGTCCCGTGGAAGACCGCGAGCCTGTTGATGGCTTTGATGTCGCGCTGTGCGCCGCCGCCGTAGTGCGCCACCCACGCGTCGAGGGCCATCACGACGATGCCGCCGCGCAGGTGGGAGAGCCAGCACTGCTGCACGTCCTCGGCGTTGATGAAGTAGTCGCCGTCGAACGGCGCGCGGAACTCCTTGCGGCGGTACATCTCGGAAAGGCCGACGGCGTAGAAGCTCGTGACCACGCGCCTCCCGCGCTCGTCCGCACGCTGCGGCGCGTACACCACTTCGCCGCACAGGTTGATGGTGAACGTGCGTTTGCGCCGCTCGACCATGCCGCGCATCCTCTCGCGCGATCCCCGGTCGCCCCATAGCCCGCCCGCGATCATCACGCGCTTGCCGCGCCATGATGGGAGGCGCATCGCCTCCACGAGTTTCTCGAGCCAGCGCGGCGAGACCTTGGTGTCATTGTTGAGCAGGACGACATACTCCCCTCTCGCCGCGCGGTGCCCGACGTTGTTGCCTTCGGCGAACCCGACGTTCGTCTTGTTCCGTATGACGCGGAGCCGCTTGGCGGACATCAGGTCGGGGTATCGCGCCTCGACAAACTCAGCGGAGCCGTCGGTCGACGCGTTGTCGACAAGGAGAATCTCGAAGTCCTGCAGCGTCTGGCGTTGCAGTGCGTCGATGCAGGCGCGCAAGAAATGCTTCCCGTTGTAGTTGAGGATGACGACGCTGACGAGTACCACGGTGTGGTGGCGTCCTCGCTGATTATATGCATTGCGGTTTACGCATCGCGGTCATCTGCCGTGATGGCCCTTGTGCCGCTTCTCCTCGCGCCTTTCCTGTCAACGCAGGTTCCGGCCTTTGCGCAGGATGCCTCTCCTCTTCGTACTACTCTTTCTCGTCATTCTCTTTTCCGTGCTCTTGCGCAGCATGATGCAGACGGTCTCCCAGATCTTCGGGTCCTTGGTCGTATAAGCGTAATGGCTGATGTCGTATGGATACTTGAGCAGCGGATGGGCTATCCGCTCCTTTATCCACGCGGGCGTGTATTTCGATATCGGCGCGGTGAACTTGATGACGATTTCGAGTATCCTGGAGCGGTGAGCGGGTTTCTTTCTCTTCTATCATTCTAGTACCTCGGACTTCAGTCCGAGGGTAGTGACCTCTTCTAGTTTGGAATCTATAGTAAGATTTTTGCCGGCGCGATGCGCCGGCGGCTCTGCGCAGCGAAGCTTTGGCGCGTCACCAACGAGCATTAGGATAGCGTGAGCTCTGCGCGGAGCTGTGAGGTATGGATGCGTTGGAGCATAAAAGCCATTCGGTAGGTCAGAACACGTTTCACCTCGTCTGGCGGCCCAAGTGGAACAGGGACCCGTTTAAATTCGGCCCGGTGCGGGCCGTGTGCGCGGCAGCTATCCGCCGCGCCGCGCATCAGCACGCGATGCGTATCGTCGAGCTTGAAATCATGCCCGACCACATCCACTGCTTTATCGAGTTGCCTGCCACGCTCTGCGTGGCAACAGCCCTTCAACTCTTGAAGGGCTACAGCGCGTACATGCTCTTCAAGCACCACCCCTGGCTGCGACGACACTTTCGCACCGGACACCTCTGGAGTCCGGGAAAATTCTTCCGAAGCGTCGGCAGCGTCAGCGCCGACGCAGTACAAAACTATATCCACGCGAGCAACAGAGCAGCAAGAAACCAACACTTGCTCACAAGATACCCCGCCCTTTAGGGCGGGGAGGATTCATTCGTCTCGTTGGTTTCTCGACGCGCAGGATGAAATGGATCTCCGACGCCGGCAGGAGGTAGACGAAGAGCCGCTGGTAGACGGTCGGCGCGAGATTGAT
>Ga0315275_10000094_pt1 | contig 66388 bp, 53 predicted proteins | sample YL17G03_0_MG_FD_205557 | JGI IMG/M metagenome (GOLD analysis project Ga0315275, IMG submission 205557) | Sediment microbial communities from Yellowstone Lake, YNP, Wyoming, USA - YL17G03_0 | ecosystem: Environmental > Aquatic > Freshwater > Lake > Sediment | place: USA: Wyoming | collected... | reverse complement strand
AAACGCTGGGCGGCCGCGTCGTGCTCCTGGGCAACGTCAATCCCATGCTCATACACTCGGGCACGCCCGCGGAGGTCCGCGAAGCGTCGCGGCGGGTCATCGAAAAACTGGCGCCCGGCCGCGGGTTTATCATCCAGGACGGCAACAACATCCCGCCCGGATCGCCGCTCGAGAATATCAACGCCATGATGGACGCGGCGGAGAGGTACGGACGCTATGAATAAAAAATGTGGGGAGGCAAGGGAGGCTGGGGTCAGCGCCACCCGTGCGTTCCTAGCTCGTTTATGGAAACTCGAAAACGACGAGCGGCCGGGGTTCCTCATCGGCTACACCGGCCCGCGTCTAAAGGGCGGCACGCCCGTCCGCAGCGCTCTCTTCTCCACCGAGGGCAAGGACACCGTCCGCGAACGTCTCCTCGATCCCGACAAGTTTCTGGCCGCCCAGCTCGAGGAGATCGACGGTCAGCTCGCCTTCCGCGGCGACCTCGTCCCGGCGCTCTGTCCGACGCTGGGCGTCATCGCCATTCCCTCGGCCTTCGGCTGTGAGGTTGTCTGGTGGGAGAATGACTTCCCTTCGGTTCGGCCGCTTCCGGGAGAAGACCCGCGGCGCGTCCGCGCGTTGTCGCGGCCTGCTCTTAAGGATGGTGTTCTCGGCCGGATTCTCGATTATTCGCGGCTCTTCGTCGAGCGCCTGGGCGGACGCTTCCCCGTCCGGCTTTCCGATTTGCAGGGACCGCTCGACAACGCCGCTTTGATCCTCGGCCACACTCAGCTCCTCGAAGCGGTACTGACCCATCCCGCCGAGGTCCATCATCTCCTGGGTCTGATCACCGACCTGATGATCGCCTTCGCCAAGGCCCAGTGCGACCTCGTTCAGGGGCTGGGCGCCGAGTTCGTCCCGAGCGGATTCCAGCCCTGGATCCCGAACGGCTCCGGGCTCTCGATCGCCAACGATGCTTCGGTCATGCTGCCGCCCGCCCTCCACGACGAGTTCAGCGTGCCCTATCTTAACCGCCTGTCCGAGGAATTCGGCGGCGTGTACGTCCATTCCTGCGGGAACTGGACGCACCTCTTCCCCAGCCTGGACAAGATCCGCGGCCTGCGAGGGCTGGAGTTCGGCGCGAGCGAGACGCCCTTTGGCCCCGTGGCCCGGCATTTCGGAGGCCGGACGGCGCTGGCCTGCCGCGTCGGCCAGCACCGCGGCCTCAAATACGCGGGCATGGCCGATTACGTGGCCCGCATCCTGAAGGACCGCACGACGAACCGCGGCTTGTTCATCCACGTCGATATCACCAACGGGCTCGTCGACGACTCCTGGCCGGAGACCGATCTGGATGAAATCTACCGCCTGATGGACGGCGCGGGGCGTCCGGCATGAGCGCGGTCAAGCCCTGCGACGTCCCGCCCGGATTCGATTGGGTCCGAAGAATGAGCGGCTGGAAAAAAGAGAAGGGCGCGCTGCGGCTGGAACTCCAAACGGCCTGGGGCCGCGAAGCGCAGCTTCGCCTGGAGGTCCTCGGCCCGGACATCCATCGCTGGACCTTCACGGCGGCCGGCGCCGCGCTTCGCCGCCCGCCGACGGGAATCGTCTGCGCCGGGCCGTGCGGCGCGAATTGGTCCGTGAAGGAAAGGCCGGGCGGGATCGCCCTCGCCGGGCCGCGGCTGTCCCTGGAGATCGACGCCGATCCCTGGGCCATGCGCTTTGTCGACGCCCGGGGCCGTCCGGTCTTCGCCGAGAACCCCGGCGACGTGGACGGGCTGGGACGCCCCTTCGTCCCGCCGCTCGGCTTCGTCCGCGTCGGCCGCCGCATCGCCTCGGTCAGCCAGTCGTTTCATCTCCGGCCGGACGAGCATCTCTACGGCCTGGGCGAGAAATTCACCCGCCTGGATAAAAGCGGCCAGCGGATCGTTTCCTGGACGCAGGACGCGCTGGGATCGACGAGCGAACGCTCGCATAAGAATGTATCCTTTCTCTGGAGCACGAAGGGCTGGGGGATCGTTATCGACTCCGGCGCCCGGATAACCTGGGAGCTGGGGACGAGAAGCTGTCAATCGTTCACCATCGAAGCCGAGGACGACGTCTTCGATGCTTATCTCATCCACGGACCGGACCCGGCGCGAATCCTCTCGCGCTACGCCGCCCTGACCGGCCGCGCGCCGGTGCCCCCGAAATGGAGCTTCGGCCTGTGGCTTTCCTCGGGCGGGACCTACCGGACGCAGGACGAGTTGGAGCGCTTGATCGACGGCGCGCTCGAGCACGGCCTGCCCTTCGACGTCGTCCATATCGATCCCTGGTGGATGCGCCGGCGCCATTATTGCGATTTCCGCTGGGACAGGGAGGCCTTCCCGGACCCGGACGGCCTGATCCGCAAGCTTCACGGCCTTGGCTTGAGACTCTGCTTGTGGGAACACCCTTACGTTTCCATCGAGTCCGATCTTTTCGCGCTGGGAAAGCGCAAAGGCTATTTTGTCCGGAGGCCGGACGGGGGCGACGGTGCACAATCTCTATCCGCTTCTCTACAACCGCGCCGTGACCGAAGTGACGCAAGAGGAGCGCGGCTACGGACTGGTCTGGAGCCGCTCGGGGACGGCGGGAAGCCAGCGCTATCCGGTCGGCTGGTCGGGCGATCCGGCGGCCGATTGGGATAGCCTGGCGGCCACGATCCGCGGCGGCCTGAGCATCGGCATGTCGGGAATCCCCTTCTGGAGCAACGATATCGGCGGTTACCGGGGCAAACCGGAGGCCGATCTGTATGTCCGCTGGGCCCAGTTCGGGCTGTTGTGCTCGCACAGCCGGATGCACGGCGACGGCCCGCGCGAGCCCTGGATCTTTGGGGAAGACGTATTCGAAATCGTGCGCCGGTACGTCCGTCTGCGCTACAAGCTTTTCCCTTATTATTTCAGCCTGGCCCACGAGGCCTCAAAGACGGGACTTCCTGTCCTGCGGGCCATGCCGCTGGCCTTCCCCGCGGATCCCTGCGCCCACGGGCTGGATCATCAATACATGATCGGGCCGTGGCTGCTGGCCGCGCCCATTTTCAATCCCGAGGGACGGCGATCAGTCTATCTGCCCGAGGGGTTGTGGTTCGATTTTTGGACGGGCAGGCCGATCCATGGACCGCGCGCGCTCGAGATCAAAGCACCCCTGGCCAAAATGCCGCTGTATGTCCGCGCCGGTGCCATCCTGCCGACCATGAAACCGGCTCTGCGCATTCCCGAGGGAGCGGTCGATCCGTTGATCGTCGAGGTCTGGCCCTACTCGTCCGGGTTCTTGGCCCGTCCGAGTATGGCGGAAGCTGATCCCCGGCAAAGCCCGGGGCCCCTGCCGCCAGGCGCGGCGACGAAGTTCCGCTTTTATGAGGACGAGGGAAAGACCGACTTTCGGCTGGCCTGGGAGGGCCGGCGCGGAGTGTTAAGCTGGACCGGCCGCCGCGGCGCCGGTCTGGGCGAACTCAAAGAAGGACGCCAAACCTGTTTCCGGATTTGATATTCGGAAGTTGAGGAAATCCCTCTGAATTTGGTATCGTATGCGGTCCGATCATTCGATAAAGGAGAATGCATCTATGTCAACGAAACAGTGGGCATCGCCGCCGGCCATGACCATAGACCCGAAGAAGCGCTTCCGGATCAAGATCGGGACGATCCGGGGTACGATCGAATTGGATCTGGCGCCCCAATACGCCCCGAAGACCGTCAACAATTTCGTCTTCCTGGCCCGGGAGGGCTTCTATGACGGCGTCCGTTTCCACCGCGTGATTCCCGATTTCATGATCCAGGGCGGGGACCCGACCGGCACGGGCCGGGGCGGTCCCGGCTACAAATTCGCGGATGAGCTCGAGGGCAATCCCCTGAAGCACGAGACGGGCGTCATTTCGATGGCCAACGCCGGCCCCAACACCAACGGCAGCCAGTTCTTCATCACCCACTCTCCTCAGCCCCACCTCAATGGAAAGCACACCGTTTTCGGGAAGGTGATCAAAGGCAAGGAAGTCGTCGACGCCGTCCGGACGGGCGACGTCATGACCACGGTGACCGTCAGCGAGGAGTGAGTCCGCTCACTTCGGCTTTTCACCTTTTATTCGTGCGCGGCCTCGGCCATGGCCGCCACGTTCTGAGGCGGGACGTTGGGCAGGAGCGCTTCGTGGCTGGGGCTGACGATCCAGCGCGGCCCGAACAGGGGCCGCAAGCGGCGCACTTCGGCTTTGACTTCCTCGGGCGTCCCCTCGACCAGCAATTGCTGGGTGTCCACGCCGCCCAAAAAAGCGATCTTTCCCCCGAACTCGCGCGACAGCCGCTCGGCGTCCATGTTCCCCGCCCGCGCCTGGAGCGGATGCAGACAGTCTACGCCCGCTTCGATCAGGCGCGGGATGACGCGGTAAATCGATCCGCAGGAATGGAGAATGACCTGATAGCCGGCGGCGTGGGCCTGGTCGGTGAATTTCCGGAACCAGGGCAGGACGAAGGCGTCGAAGTGGGCCGGGCTGATCAGGCAATCGATCTGCGTCCCGAAGTCGTTGCCGAAGAAATATCCGTCGGCCAGAGGACCCGCCCGCTCAAAAAAGCGCCGATTGGCTTCGAAGTAGAATCCGCAGACGCGGGCGGTAACGGCCTGGACGACCTCCGGATGGGTCAGCATCTTGATGAAGTACGCTTCCATCCCGAAGAGGTCCATGACATCATGGAAGAACGGCGCCCAGAAGCCGCTGGCCCGGTAGTACGGGCCGGCTTCCTCGAGGGCTCGCTGGCACTCGGTAAAATCCAAATATCCGGGATCGGGCCAACCGAACGCTTCGACGTCCGCTTCCGTTTCGGCCCCCGCCAGCGGGCCCGCTTGGCCATGCGATTTCTTGTCCGCGTGGATGTCGAAGATCTTTTTTCCTTCGGGATGGCGGTACGTCGAGTCCCGGTATTGGGGCGTGATCCAGCGGAAATCGTCGCCGAGCTTTTGGCGCAGCTCCTCTTCGTTTTTGGTCCCGAAATAGGCATGATAGATCGGCCAGGTGTCCGGATGCGGATGGCCCAGCCAGAAGCCGCAGCGTTCGCCGGGACGGCCGGTGATGATCCCGCGGATCAAATCCCGTCCGGTCATCGCGGTTTTTTCCCAAGCCGGACGGACGCCGCCGTTTTCGCCTCCCGCGTCCGCAGAGAGGCGGTCCCTGTGGCCGTCGCGGGCGCCAGAAATTTCAGGGCGTTCGCCAACAAGCGCTTCAGGATGACCGGCTGGACGGCGTCCGCGCGTCCTTTGAGCGCCGCCAGGATGGGCAGTCCGAAAAAGAGGACCTTGCCCCGCCCGAAGCGCACGGCGAAACCCGCGGCCCCGATAGCGCGGTCGTGGTCGCGGCCGTAGCCGATGAAGATTTCGACGTCGCGGCCGTCCACCAGGACCCCGGCCGTTCCGTCGACCGGGACTTGGTATTCGCTCTTCAGGGCCCGGCCCGCGGGCAGACCCTCCAGGACCGGGTGGGGACGGGTGAAACACCACGAGCCCATCCAAGGAGCGCGGGACTCCCCGACCAAGCCGCGGTACTGGATGACCCCCGCCTCGGCCAGGCGTTTGGCATAGCCCGCGACGGCGTCTTCCCCCTCGGGCAGGACGAGCAGGGACGCGCCCCGCCGCACTTTCATCAGGACGGCATCGTCCAGATCGACCGGCAGGGCGTATTCCCCCCAGACCAGGCCGGTTTTGTCTTTATAGGGCTTGCCGCCGCAGTTGACGGCGATAGTCTTGTCGCCGGCCTCGATCTTGATGGCGCTGAATTTCCCGTAATTGACGGATCGTTTCGGGATCGTGATGCGGACTGTTCCAGCGGCGGCATCCACATCGAAGGTCCGATCGCAGACCCGCCGGACTCCGCCCGCGGCCGCGGCGATATCGAAATCTTCAAGCACGGTCTGACCGTTGACGGCCACGTCGAAGACGCGCTTCCCCGGGCCGCTCAGCGTCACCTCGGCGAAGCGGAGTGTCACTTTGGCCCGCCCCTTGGGCAGGTCCTTGAAGACATACTCGAGATTCTCCGCGTCGCCCCAGCTTTCGGAGCGGTATAATTCCTCGTCCTCGGTCCCCTCGATCTTCATGGCCGGGTCGATGTCGGGCGAGGTCCAGCCATAGAGAAGCCGGGCGCCCGCCGCGTAGAGATCATAATCCCGGGCCGGATCGCAGGCCTCGACGGCCGCCGCGGGGAACATCGTTTTCAGGGTTTCAATGACCCTGGCCTGGTCGGCCAGGACGCCGATCGTCCGCGGCAGGGGTGCGGCCCGGCCGGCCGGATCGACCACCAGCAGGTCTTCCGTCCAGGAGATATCGGGCGCCCCCTCGAGTTCGGCCGTGAGGCGATGGACGCCTTCGAATTCGAGGGCCGGCGTTTCGAGCGCCGTCCGGACCGGGTAGACGAATTTGTCTTTGCGGAAAGCCGGCACCGGGAAGACGCCCAACTCCGTCCGCGTGTACCGCGGGTCCTCAATCCAAACTTTGAGGCGGCTGCCCGCAGGAGGAGCATTCGTCTCGTTGAGGAGAAAGAGGTCGAAGACGGCCTTGTCCCCCACGGCGGCGACCCCGGCGCGGAGCTTAACGACCGGCCGCAAGGGGGCCATCCGCCCGGCGATGAGCCGGGGATTGCCCTTGAAGCGCCGGACGGCGTCGACGACGCTGGAATGCAACTCCATGGCCGTCGACTCCCATCCGCTCAAGACCAGATAATCGTTGGCCTCGGACAAGCGGGCGGTCTCCAGCACCCGTCCCCAGAAATCATAGCTTTTGTCCCCGATGTCCAAAAAGAGCTTGTCGGCCGAGGGAAATGCGTCGCGGAAACCCCATTTGTCGAGGAAGCGCTCGTAGGCGGACAGGATGTCCTTGTGCTCCACGAGGTCGTAGCTTTTTCCGCCGTGCTTCTCGATGTCCCGGACGATCCCGGCGTGGTTGTCGGGCGTCCCCGCCCCGAGCATCTCGCCCCACACGGCGATTTCCCGCTGGGCGGTCGAACGATGGGTGAAATCGTCCGGGCCTTTGTACAATCCGTCCTGCCAGACGCCGGGGCCGCCGACGGTATGCTCGTCCCGCCAGCCCGAGTATCCATCGCCCCGGTCGGTATAAACGGTCTCGTCGTAGGGCCTCATCCAGGCCTGGTTGGCCGGCGGGACGCCGGACTTGAGGAGGACGATCCGGCTGGGATCCTCGGCGTGCAGCCGCCGCAGGATGGGGAAAATGCGCGGATTGCGCAGGTCGGGGTGGATCTCGTTCTGCACGGCGTAAAGTATCAGCGAGGGATGGCTGCGGTGGTCGCGGGCCATGCGCACGATCTTTTCTTCCATGTAGCGCTCGGCGAAGGATTGGGCCTCGCCGCCGTTGCCGGACGTGTCGACGACGCCGGATGGCGATTTGGCGTAGAGCGGATATTTCTCGCCCAACGCGGACTGGCCGCCGCCGGGCTCCATGTAACGGAGCAGGCCCAAGCGATCCTGGGCGTCCAGGACTTCGGCCTTGCCGATGTTGCGGTGGAACTGAAGGGTGTTCAACCCAAGGGTCTTGGCCGCCCAGACCTCGCGTTCGGCCAGCTCGGGCGTCGGCCAGAGCCCGTTGAATCCCCAGAAGCCCCAGGAAATCGCCGAGGTCAAACGGATGCGCCCGCCGTTCAATCGCAGGACGGCGTTCGTCCCGATGCCGTCCGCTTCGAACCAGCGGAAGCCGAACGGCGTGTCTTTCGCGTCCGTCCAGGCGGCCGGACGGGAAGTAACAGGCGCGGGGACCGGGCACGCGATCTTCGCCCGGAGCCGGTAAAGCCGGGGACTGTCCGGGCTCCACAAGTCGGCCCGGAGCGCGTCCAGCGTTTCCGAGACCGTGACGAACCCTCCGGCGGGAATGCTCAGCGGCCGGCGTTTCATGGCCAGGACGGCGTCGCGGTTCGCGGAATCAACGACCTCGAACGTCACCTCGCCGCGGACGGCCCGGTCGGACGCGTTCCTGATCGCGGCGAAGGCTTTGACGCGGCGGGCCTGGGGCGTGTTCAGGACCCAAGCGTCTTCGATGAAGACGGGCGAATGCGCGGTTAGATAGAGGCCCCGGTCCAGCCCGCCGAAGCCATGGCCGGCATAGAACGGGGCCGCGCCCCAGGCCAGAAGCTTGGTGTCGGCCCAATCGAGCCGGCCGCCGGGATTGGTGATGCGGAGGGCCAGAAGATTTTTTTGACCGGGCAGAATCGCTTCGCTTAGATCGCAGGTGAACGAGGTTTCGCCGAGGAGATCGTATCCCACGAGCTTGCCGTTGAGATAGACCTCGGCCCGCAAGCGGGCGCCGCGGACGTGGAGCCGCACGATCTTATCCTGGAAACGGGGCGGAATCGAAATCTCCTTCCACCACCAGGAGACGCCGAGATAGTTTCCGTTCTTGACGGCCGGGTCCGTCCGTTCGAACCAGTATTCGTCCTTATAATCGCGGAGCCCGGTTTCTCCCCAGAAATGCTCCTCCACGGTCGTGGGAAGCGTCACGGAGACGCCGTTGGCCCGGTTGAGCAGGCCCCAACCGCCCGTCGGCGGATTGACGGGCAGCTTTTTGAGATCGACGTCGGCGGGGAGGTAGATCGCATCCTCCTTCCAGGCGGCCGACTTGTCCAGCCACAGCCGCCAGCCGAGGTCGGCGATGGGCAGGATGTCCTGAGCGGCCGCCCGGGCGGCGAAGCCGATTCCAAGGACGAGGGCGAAGAGGACCGCGCGGCGGCGGACGGGCGGGAACGTGCGCATTTCTTTATTCCTTGCGGAGCTGGGTCCGCCGGTAGATCCAGACGGCCAGGCCGAAATAGATTGCGGTCAGAGAGGCGATCATGATCAATTCGTAGACCACCCCGCCCAAACCGACGCCCAGCGACAGAATCTTGTTCAGGGCCGTCACCGCGTGCGTCGGCGGGAGGATGTCGTTGACGGCGAAAGATCGAACCCCCACGGCAAACAGGGTGACGCGGGGCAGGGGCATGGCCGCTCCCGAAAACCACATGAGCAGGAAAAACGGCAGGGTTCCGATAGTCAGGACGGCCGTGGCATTTTTACAGAAACAGGCGGTCACCAGGCCGACGGCGATGACCGAGCCGACGGTCAAAATGCTTACGGCCACAGCGGCCAGGATGGGTCCGCGGCTATGGAAGCCGAGGAGAGCGGCGCTGGCGAACGTTATGACCACGGCCAGGCTCCCGATGACGACCTGGGCCAGACTGACGCCGCCCAGAAGATCGAAAGCCGTCATCCGCGAGACGCGGAGCCGGCGCAGCGTCCCGTCCTCGCGCTCGCGGACGAGCGGCAACGCCGTCGTGAAGATGAGCAGGATAATGGACAGGACGAGAAGCCCCGGCACGTACATCTCGAACTCGCTCCGCGGCTCCGTTCCGCTGACGAATTCTTCTTTCAAGGATACGGGCGGCCGGACGCCCGAGATGTCGCGGGAAACGGCATCCAGGACGGTGAAAACAAGAACGGAGGCGACCGCGTAGGCCGGATTGCCGGCGTCGCCGGCGACGATAACCGGGTCGCCGGGCGAATCCAGGCCCAACTCCTTTTTATGGAGAGTGCGGCTGAAGTCTGCCGGCAGAACGATCAGGGCGGCCGCGTCGCGGTCACGGAGCCGGGCCTCGGCCGCCGCCCGGTCGGCAGAAATCCCGACGCGCAGCATGGGCGCGCCGCTGGCGTACTTCATGGCCCGCATAGCCTCGACGATTCGGTCTCCCGCGGCGACGGTCCCGCGGCCGGCGACAACCGCGCCCCGGTCTTGGTTGATGACCAGGACTTTATAGGACGTCGTTCCTCCCCCGGTCATGAGCCAATAGAGAAAAACGAAGAATGGGCAGAGGACGATGACCATGGACAGCGAAGCCCAATCGCGCATCTGTTCGCGCAGCGTCTTGCGGAAGACGGCCGTGAGCCTCATTCGCGCAGCCTTCGGCCGGTCAAAGTAATGAAGACGTCCTCGAGGGTATTTTCCCGGTGCTTGACCTCGCGCACGGCGGCGCCGCGGGCCCTAAGCCGCTCGAGAAGACCCGGAAGGGCGGCCGCCGGGTCCGCTCCGCGGACGACGAGCGTGCGCTCGACGCGGACACCGCGCAGGCCCAGGGCCTCCAGGTCCGGAAGTATGGCCTCGGCCGTCTCGGGGGCGTCCGTTTCGATCTCCAAGATGCCGCCGCTGCCGATCGTCTGCTTAAGGCGGTCGGGGGTATCGAGAACAAGCAGCGCGCCGTGGTCGATGATGGCCACGCGATCGCAGACGCGCTCGGCTTCGTCCATGTTGTGGGTCGTGAACAGGACGGTCCGGCGCCGGGCCATGGCCCGGATGTATTCGCGGACCAGGACCCGGCTTTGCGGATCGAGGCCGGCCTCGGGCTCGTCCAGGACGACGAAGTCAGGGTCATGGACCAGGGCCAGGGCCAGGTTCAGCCGCCGTTTCATGCCGCCCGACAGGGTCGCCGCCAGCCGGTTCATTTTCTCGGCCAGGCCCAGATCGGCCAGGAGCTCCAGGCCGCGCCGCCGGGCGGACGCGCGCGGCAAACCATACATCTCGCCCGTGAATTCGAGCTGCTCCAGGCAGGTGAGCTTGGACCAAATGATGATCTCCTGGGGACAGACGCCCAGCCGGCGCTTGACGACTTCGGCGCCGGGCCGGACGGCTTCCCCGAACAGGACGATCTCGCCGGCGTCGGCGGCCAACAGGCCGCAGATCAGGTTGATCGTCGTGCTCTTGCCCGCGCCGTTCGGTCCAAGAAGGCCGAAAACCTCGCCCTCGCGGATGCGCAGGGACAAACCCTCCACGGCCCGGACGTCGCCGAAGCGTTTGGATAATCCGCGGACGTCCAGGGTGAAGGCGTCCGATCGCGGGGAAAGATCGTTCACGGCCGGGATCGTATCGGGCATCATCGAAATTCGCGAACGGCATCGACCATGGCCGCGATGTTCTCCGGCGGAACATGGGGCATGATGTTGTGGACCTGGGTGAAAACAAACCCGCCGCCCGGAGCAAGCAGGCCGATCCGTTCCTTGACGTGAGCCCGGATCTCGGCCGGCGTCCCCAACGGAAGAACGCGCTGGGTATCGCAGCCGCCGCCCCAGAAGGTCAGGTCCTTGCCGTATTCGCGCTTCAGGCGGGCCGGATCCATGCCATGGGCGCTGGTTTGAACCGGGTTGATCGCTTCGACCCCGATCTCGATCAGATCGGGGATGATGTCGGCGATCGCTCCGCAGGAATGGAGGAAGATCCGCAGGCTCGATTTTTTCCGAACCATCTCGTAAATGAGCTTCTGGCGCGGCTTGAAGACCTCGCGGTACAGGCGCGGCGAAATCTGCAGGGCGTTCTGCGTCCCGAAATCGTCGCCCATCTGGATAAGCTGGACCCAGCCTTCCACGGCGGGCAGAAGCTTATCCAGGCCGGCCAGATGGGACTCGACGAGCTTGTCCAGGAGGGCCTCGGCTTTCCGCCGGTTCTCCATCAAATCGATCAGGAACTGGTCCATGCGGCAGAGATACTGGCCCCATTCGAGAAGGTTGGATCCAAAGGCGACCATGACGGCGTAATCGGTCGTTTTGAAGAGGGCCTTGGCCCGGCGGCGGATGTCGGCCAGGTGCTCGGGCGTAAACGGCTTGTGAAAGGGCGCGCAAGGCAACGCGGCCCAGGTGACGTGGCCCATCAATTGCGGGAGACGGTCGAGAATCGACAAATCCTCGCCATCCCAGTCCAGGAGGGGGAATTTCGTCTGGCTCAGATAATAGGCCCCAGCGGGCATGGCCCCGATAGGCGTCCCGTCGGCGGCCAGGGCCAGCCGGCCGCCCGCGCCGTCGGAAACGAAATGGATGGAGGAGGGGATCTTAGCCGGCCGTCCGTCCGGGAGGACGAAATCCTGCCAATCGGACGGATCCGTGAGGAAGATGCGGCCCAGGTCGACGACGTCGGCGTCCCAATAATCGAGAATCGGCTTCTCGGGCTGGGCCAATTGCTGGACGACGTCATAGACCTGGACGGAGCCCTCGCCTATCCCGAGGTGTTCCTTGAGCCGACCGTAGGCCGCGGCGGTGATGCCCGTCGAGCGCATGGCGCCGAGGTCGACGGGGACTCGATCGGGGATTTTATGATCGAGGGCGGCGAGGACTCTCTCCCGGCGGGTCATGGCGATACTTTATCACAGGCCTTCGCCGTGGCTCAAACGTCCGGCCGCGGTCATTTGATTACGCGCATGTAGATGTGCCGCGGCAGAAGCGCCCGGGCCACGATTCGGCGGATTCGATGCGGGAGCCGGCCGATCATCTTTTCATAGCCGGCGATAAGGCCAACCGGAAGCTCGTGATACCGCCCCCGCCTTTTCAACCCCCCGCGCCAGGACGAGAATCCCAGCGCCCGGAAGCGCGCCTTCAATTCCGCGTAGGTCCACTCCTTCAGATGGAAGCCCTCCGGGACATCGGAGAAATAAGCCGAAATGTCGAAAGGCCCGTGGAAGGCATGGGGGGTGCGAAAAATGTACGAACCGCCCGGCTTGAGCAGCTTATGGACCAATTGGAAATGAAGATCGGCGTCGTCGGGATGGAGGTGCTCGATGAACTGGTCGCTGAAAACGACGTCGGCGCAGCCGTCGGCCAGATCGAGACGGAACCCGTCGTACACATGAAGCGTGAAGTTCTCAGGCGCGGTGAGAGCCTTGGCCGACTGGTCCGAGATGTCGACGCCGATCACGGTCCGGGCTCGGCCACCGACGAGATAAGCAAATGTGCAGTCGCCGGGAGCGAATTCGACAAAGACGGTCTCCGGATTCACGAACCGCTTGACCAGGGCGAATTTTTTTCGGTTATGTGCGGCCAGCGAGTCGGGGTCGCGGACGCCGATAAGTCGCGGATGGTCGGGGACCCGGGAAAACAACTCGTCGTACATGCCCGCGTAGATTTTCCGGCGCTCGTCGCGATCGGCCCGCTTCAACCGGCCGGCGATCTCTTTCTCGGCCCGGTAATGGTTGAGGATCTGCGCCCGAGTCCGGTCGGCGGGCGGCTTCTTTCTCCAGCGCGGGGAATCGGAATCCATGGCCGCTTCTATGATTCTTCGAGGGGGCCGATCTCGCGGACGCCGCACTCGTCCGTTGTTTTTAGCAACGGTCGAGTACGGCGGGAACCGATCCCCAGGCGAAGCCCGGGGCCCCTTCCGCTGCCCCTGCCGCCGCCCGTCCGGCCAATTCGCAAGGTGACGATTTCAAAGGGGCGGAAGACCGCCTGGATTTCCGTAATGCCGGCGATTTCGATTTTACCTAAAGTCCGCTTCCCCATCGTTTCCTGCATGCGAACGACGAGCGCCCGCCCGTCCCGCGAACGCTTCAGGGCTAGTAGGCGGACGTTGGCCGGGGTGACATCGATGACGGAATCCGAACCTCTTTTTTTCGGAACGGACGCGGCTGGGGATTTTTTCCAGAACGCCCCGAACGGCAAGTGGGCGTAAACGGCGGGAGGAGCGGCGAGCCAGTCGGCCAGGCCGGGCAACGCCCTCCGCACATCGGCCGGGGGACCCGTCATGAGGACCAAGCGTACGTCGTGAATCCCCAGATCGGCGTATTTCCGTTCCGGGCCCGGTCCGATCTTGAATCCCTGCTCGTGGCAATAGGCCGCGGTCCGCAAGACGGACAAGCGGATTTCACCGTTCCGGAAATCAAGCCCGTGCAGGCCCGTATGAGCGATCCCGAAGGCCCGGCTCTTGCCTTGAAATCGATCCTCCGCGACGCACCAGCGGCCGTGGACATGCTCCTGGCCGTCGGCGGGACGCAGGACCGCACCGCCGGGAACCTCGCAAAAAAGGCCGGCCGCCTCTATTCCCGTCGGGAAGGCGAGCTTGAGCCGCTTGTGCGCTTCGTTCCATTGGATGCGGAGGCGCAGGTCGAGAACGGGCCAATCCCGATAGGTCATCAGACGGACGACGATCCGGCTGCGGCGCGACGCCAGCCCGTATTCGGCGACGGTGCGGACCGGTCCGTTTTCAACGATGCGGGCCGGGCCTTGAGGCTTGAAAACATCCTCGACGTTCCGATAGCTCCAGCGGTCCGTGCCCCAGGAATCGCCGTCGTCGTCGACCAGCAAAGCGAGGAAGGGAAGCCCTTCCTCCCGGGCGGGAGCGCGCCCGATGGCGTTTGAGGCCGCGCCTTCGACCGGTTCGATCGCGTAAAAGGAAGCTCCGACCGCGGGCAAATCGGCCATGAAGACCGTCTTCCGCCGCCAGCCGTTGAAGGGCAGCAGCGGCTCGGATTGTTCTTCCTGAGAGGCGATTTCGCGGCCCGCCGCGTCGATCACGCGCGTATGCCACGTGCCCGTCCATTTCGGCCGGTGTTCGATCATGAACTCGGCCTCCACGGGAACGCGCCGCAGCGAGGGATTGGCGTTGAGTACGGTCAGCGGGATCTCCGCGCGCAAAAGGCACGTCCGCGCCCAGGCCGCGGCCGCGTCCAACCGCAGACAGCGCGCTTCGGCTTCGACTTTGCCGTACAGATCGAGGGCGTCCTTCTCGGCCGCTTCCACGCAGGTTCCCGGCAGGATATCGTGAAAATCGTTAAAGAGATGCCCCCTCCACACGCCCCGCAACTTGTCCTCAGGATAGTCCTGTTTCAGCGACCACCAAGTCGCCGCCCGCAGCGCTTCGGTCTGCGTCACGAGCCCGAGGCTATAAACGGCCCGGTGCTTGAGGCGCGACAACGATGTGTAGCAGCCGGTAAAGCAGCGTTGAAGATCGCCGCGGACGACGGGGGCCCGGCGTCCGGCTTCCTTGACGGCTTCGTGGAAGCGGTCGGGAGTGCTGTGGACAACGGCCACCCGACGCTCGTCCCGCCGGAAACGGTCGATCGTCTTCAGGTCCTTTCGCGTCGGCCCGCCGCCATGATCGCCGATGCCCCAAAAGACGGGAACGTCGCGGCCCAATTCGAGAGTTAGGGAGACGGCCTTCTCCAGGCGGTCTCCGATGTTGTCGTGTTCCGTATGGTAAAGACCGACGGCGATGCGATAGGCGAGAATCTCCGACCCGTCCGCCCCGTGCCAGCGATAGAGATCGGAGGGCAGGGCCAGTTCGCCGGCCTGCGGCCGCATGTGGATGTACATCTCGTACCCGGCCTGCCTCAGGACCTGAGGCAGGCCCGCGCCGTGGCCGAAGGAATCAAAGTTGTAGGCGACGCGCGGGACGACGCCGAATTTTTCGCGGAAATACTCGCGGCCCTCGGCGATTTGGCGGATCGTCGATTCGATCCCCGGCATGTTGGCGTCGGGCTGGAGATACCAGCCGCCGCCGATGGCCCAGCGGCCGGCTCGAACCAGGCGCCTGATCTCGCCGAAAAGCGCGGGATCGAGCCGCTCGACCCAGCGGTACAGCACGGCCTCGTTGTGGCAGAAAACGAGATCGCGGCGCTCGTTCAAAATTTCCGCGGCGACGCGAAACGTCGAAATCGCCTCGGACGCGCCCTCCTCCCAGCGCCACTGCCAGACCGGATCGAGATGGGCGTTGCAGATCAGATGGACCGTAGGCTGCTGCGTATTCTTCATGATCGCTCCCCGCACGCGATTGTACCCGGACTTTTGGTACCGCGTCTATACTCGGCTATTTACGAGCAGACTATAGACGCGCCCCCAGCCCGGCTTGACAGCGCGTCCCGGCCTCGGATAGCGTCTCCTCCAGAAAGCGAATCACCACCGCCACGCGTTCGGAGGCAAGCCATGACCGTCGACGCCGTCGAAGCCCTTCCCCTTCAGGAGCGGTTGCGCTCGCTCGACTTTTTCCGCGGGCTGACGATGTTCCTCCTGATCGGCGAAAGCACGCGCATCTACGAGCACCTCGTCGACCCGTCGCTCAAGGGGACGCTCCTTTACGCCGTCGGAACCCAGTTCGACCATCACCCCTGGAACGGGTTCCATTTCTGGGACCTTATCCAGCCGTTTTTCATGTTCATTGTCGGCGTGGCCTTGGCCCTGTCCACGGCCAAGCGCGAAAGTCGGGGCGACGACCGGGGCCGGGTCACCCGGCACGCCGTGAAACGGGCCGTGCTTCTCCTGGTCATCGGCTGGGCGCTCTACTGCATCGAGCCGGGCCGCATCACCTTCCGCTTCCAGAACGTCCTGGCTCAGCTCTCGGTGACCTACCTCATCGCCTACCTGATGATGAAAAAGCCGGCCAGGTACCAGATCGCCCTTAGCTTCGGGCTGATTCTGCTGACCGAGGTCATCTACCGCGTCTTCTGGGTCCCGGGCTTCAACCAGCCGTTCGTCCCGGACCACAATTTCGGGTCGTGGTTCGACATGCTCGTCTCGGGCGAATTGTCGGCCGGCCACTGGGTGTCCTTCAACGCCATCCCCACGACGGCCCACACGATCTGGGGCGTCCTGGCCGGGCAATGGCTGATGAGCAAGCGCCCGCCGGGTAAAAAAATAAGCGTCCTGGCCTGGACCGGAGCGGCCGGGATCGTCGCCGGCTTCGCCTTGAATCCGATCGACCCCGTCATCAAGCGCATCTGCACGGGCTCGTTCGTCATCGCCAGTGGCGGCTTCTGCCTCCTCGTTCTAGCTTTTTCCTACTGGCTCATCGACGTCAAGAAAGTGCGCAAGGGGATCGTCTTTTTCAACATCGTCGGCATGAATTCCCTGTTCATCTACATTTTAGCCCAGACCGGCGCGACGGCCTGGCTGGCCCACCTGGTCAAGCCGTTTGCCGAGGGATTTTTCGGCTGGACCGGCCCGCTGGGGGCGGAAATCATCATCAGCCTCACCGCCTGGGCGCTCCTCTGGTCGCTGTGCCTGTGGCTCTACAGGCGGAAAATCCTCATCAAAATCTAAACCTCGTCCTTGGCCGGCAGGTTCTTGTACCAGGTAAAATAGAGGATGAATGACAGGACGGCGGCGACGCCGATCCAGATCCCGAACTGCCGCCAGTTGCGCAGGAAAGCGTAGAAAGGCAGCAGGGCCAGCGTGAACTGGAAAACGGCGGTGATCAATCCGTTCAGGGCGTCGATCTTCGGCATCTTGTCCTTGGCCGGGACGAGTCCGCGCTTGACCGCTTCTCTACGCACCGGCCCCCAGACCCCGAATGGCCGCACCCGGGTGTAGAAATTGACCAAAACGTCCAGGGGCGCCGGTTTAGTCAGGGCCGCGACGATCAGCGTCGTGACCAGGCACATGCCCATGTCCAGGGCCAGGGAAACCGACGCATGGAGCCCCGTTACAAACACCAACCGCAGAGTGATCAGGGCCGCCGAAACGGCCATGCTCCAGACGAACGCTTTCGCCCCGAATCTCCAATAATGCCAGCGCAGGGTCGCCGGGACGAGGATGACCGTAACGACGACGAAGACCATCGTCTCCCAGGCGGTGATGATGTTGGAGAAGGTCAGGCTCATGAGGAACCCGACCAGGACCGCCCCGGCCGAGGCGACCTGGCCCCAGCGCACGAGCTGCTTCTGGGTCAGGTTTTTGGCGAAGTAGCGCTTGACGAAGTCGTTGATGATGACCGAGCTGGTGACGTTGATCATGGCGCTGATCGTGGACATCAGCGCGGCCAGCAGGACGGCCATGAAGAAGCCGCGCATCCCGACCGGGAACTTCTGCAAAACGAGGGGCATGATCTTCTCGGCGTCGAAACCGGCCTGGCTGCCGAGGTAATAAACGCCCAGGACCATGAAGGCGCAGCCCAGTATCCAGCGCAGGTTGTAGCCGACCGTCCACATCCCCGCCGCCAACTGGGCGTCGCGCGGCGAACGCACGGTCAGGAAGAACTGGAAGTCCCAGACGTTGGGCCCGGCCAGGATGCGGAAGATCATCCAGAAAAAGCCCGCCGCCAAGATCGGCCCGAAGAGGTTGAAATGCTGGTAAGCGGGCGCCGTTTGGGCCAGAAACGACGGCCACAGCTTCCAGGCCGGGAGGAGCGAGAACCAGCCCGGGTCCTTGGCGATGATCGCCGTGGCGGCCGGCTTCTGGAAAACCATGACGGCCATGATGACCGCCCCGATCCCGATCAGGATCGTCTGGAAGACATCCGTCAGAATGACGCCGAAGAAACCGCCCAGCGTGACGTAGATCCCGACCACGATGAGGACAAGGAGCGTCGCCTCCCAGCGCGGGAAGGGCAGGAATTCCTCGGCGAACTTGCCCGTCCCGACGCTGATGAACATCAAGTTGCAGATCATCAGGACGAGCAGGAAGATGGCCGCGGCCAGCCGGGCCGCCTCGACGTCTTTGCCTTTTCCGAAGCGGGTCTCGTTCCACTCGGCGAAGGTCATGACGCCCGAGCGGCGGATGTACTTGGCCTGGAAGGCCATGTAGAAGCTGATGATGAACCAGCCCCAGAAGATGTGCGTCGCCCACACGGACTTGAGGCCGAGATAAAAGATGACGCCGATCATGGACATCGTTCCGCCGATGTCGATGTAGCTCGAGCAGCCCGACAGCCCCAGCATCCACCAGGGGATATTGCGGTCGGCCAGGTAGTACGAATCGAGCTTCTTGGTGGCCTGCTTCTTGACCACGATGCCCACGGCGGCCACGGCCATGAGGTAGAAGACGATGATGGCGAGGTCGATGGGGTGGAGGCTCATGCCTAACAAATATTCAAACCCGCGCCGCTTGTCAAATCGGGCGCCGCGCGGGGCGCCGGCTCGCCCGCCGGCCCGCGGCGGGCCGGGCGTTCAAGCCCGAATTAATGGATGATCTTGAGGAACCGTTTGAAGCGGGCCTTGGCAATGAAGTTGACGATTTTCTTTAGCCGATCGGCCAAGCCGGTCTTCAGATAGGCGTTGGTCTCGGCCTCGTAGGAAAAATAAATGATCCACGGCCGACCCTTAAGGTTCGCCAGGGGAACGAATCCCCAGTAGCGGCTGTCCTCGCTGTTGTCGCGGTTGTCGCCCATGGCAAAGAGGCAATCGGACGGGACGGTGACCGGGCCGAAATTGTCGCGTTGGGCGTCCTGGGCAGGATCGAAGGTCTGAGGGTCGATGTGGCGCTTATAAGGCTCGTTGAGCGGGATGTCGTTGACGAAGACCTGTTTTCTCTTAATCTCGATTTTGTCGCCGGGCAGGCCGATGGCCCGCTTGACGTAGTCCTTGGACAAGTTCTCGGGATATTTGAAGACGATGATCTCCTGGCGCCGGACGGGCCGTTTGGGCAGGACCAGCCGGTCGATGGCGCTGTCCGCGTTCCGATAGACCATCTTGTTGACCAGCAGGAAATCGCCGACCAGCAGGTTCGGTTCCATCGATCCGGTCGGGATCTGGAAGGCCTGGATGACGAAGGTCATGACGAAGAAGACGAAGACGGCTGTCTCGGCGATGAGTTCGAAATATTCGCGGAAGACTCCGTGGCGTTTTTTTTCTTTTTCGTCTTTCTTCTTCATGGCCTCATCCGTCGGGAGTGTATGCTTCTCCATTTAAGCGGAAATGCGGGGAACAATCAAGGAAAACCACTCGCTTGCGGTTTTAGACGCAAGCGAGTGCGGCGGAATCGGATCCCCAACAAAGCTGGGGCACCCGATAGCGGTTCTATTGCGCTATCGGGTACGGCGGAAGCGGTCCCCCGGGTAAAAACCCGGGGCCCCCACCGCCGTTGAAACGGGCCTGGTCCCGGGGTATAGTGGAAACCGACCATGGCCGACATAGGGAGATACAACACGCTCAAGATCGTCAAATTCACCGACTTCGGCGCCTATCTGGACGGCGGCGAACTGGGCGAGATCCTTCTGCCGCGGCGCTATATCCCGGGCGACCGCCGCCCGGGCGACCGCGTCGAGGTCTTCCTCTACCTCGATTCCGAGGACCGGCTGGTCGCGACCACGGAGAAACCGCTGGCCATCGTCGGCGAATTCGCCTATCTCCAAGCCAAGGCCGTCAACGAGGTCGGCGCTTTCCTCGACTGGGGCCTGCCCAAGGAACTGCTGGTGCCGTTCCGCGAGCAGAGGATGCCGATGGCCGAGGGCAAGCGCTATTTCGTCTTTCTCTATCTCGACGGCCAGTCGCGCCGCATCGTCGCCTCGGCCAGGCTGAACAAATTCATCGACCCGGCCCCGCCGGTCTATGCGGAAGGACAGGAGGTTGATCTCCTCATCGTCAAGCGCACGGAATTGGGTTTTTCCGCGATCATCAATAACGCCCACTGGGGTATGCTTTATGAGAACGAGGTCTTCCAGGACCTGCAGATCGGGCAGCGCTTGAAAGGTTACGTCAAGAAAGTCCGCGAGGACCAGAAAATCGACCTCCGCCTGCAGAAGTCGGGCTACCAAAAGGTCGACGATCTGACCGAGACGATCCTGAAGACGCTGAAAGACAAGGGCGGGTTTTTGGACGTCACCGACCATTCCGCCCCCGAAAAAATCCACGCCCTGTTCGGGGCCAGCAAAAAATCCTTCAAGATGGCCGTCGGCGCGCTCTATAAAAAGCGGCTGATCCGGATCGAGAAGGACGGCCTCCGGCTGATCGAATAAAACGGCCGCTCCCCCGAAATTGCGTCTATTCAAAAGGCGCGATTTGTGCTAGAATAAGGCGTTAACCGAGGAAAATACAATGCCAGTCAAGAGGAATGCTCCCGCTAAAAATATAATTTTCTGGGTGGCGGCAGGCGCCGTCATCATCCTGCTCTGGTCGCTTCTCCAGACGCCGACGATCATCAAAAGCGAAATCAACTTCAGCCAATTCATGACCGACGTCGAGGCCAAGAGGGTCGAGGAAGTGACGATCACCGGCTTCCAAGTCCGCGGCCAGTACAAGGACGGGACGACGTTCAAGACCGTCCTGCCGCCGACCTACGACAAGCTGGTCGATATCCTGCGGACGAACCACGTCAACATCATCGTCAAGGACGCCAACCGCAGCCCCTGGTACACCTACCTCTTCTCCTGGTTCCCGATCATCCTGCTGATCCTCTTCTGGGTCTTCTTCATGCGCCAGATGCAGTCGGGCGGAAACAAGGCCATGGCCTTCGGCAAAAGCCGGGCCAAACTCTTCTCCCCCCTGCAGAAAAAAGTCACGTTCAAGGACGTGGCCGGCGTCGAGGAGGCCAAGGAAGAGCTCAACGAGATCGTGGCCTTCCTGAAGGAGCCGCAGAAGTTCCAGAAGCTCGGCGGCCGCATCCCCAAGGGCGTCCTCCTGGTCGGCGCGCCCGGCACGGGCAAGACGCTCCTGGCCCGGGCCGTGGCCGGCGAGGCCGACGTGCCCTTCTTCTCCATCAGCGGCTCGGACTTCGTCGAGATGTTCGTCGGCGTGGGCGCCTCGCGCGTCCGCGACCTGTTCGAGAACGGCAAGAAACACGCCCCCTGCCTGATCTTCATCGACGAGATCGACGCCGTCGGCCGCCAGCGCGGCGCCGGCCTGGGCGGCGGCCACGACGAGCGCGAACAGACGCTGAACGCCCTGCTCGTCGAGATGGACGGCTTCGATTCGAACGAGGGCATCATCCTGATCGCCGCGACCAACCGTCCCGACATCCTGGACAGCGCCCTCCTGCGCCCCGGCCGCTTCGACCGCCGGGTCGTGGTCAACATGCCCGACGTCAAGGGCCGCGAGGAGATCCTCAAGGTCCATATCCGCAAGATCCCCCTGGACAAGGACGTCAACCTGAACGTCCTGGCCCGCTCGACCCCGGGCTTCAGCGGCGCCGACCTGGCCAACATGGTCAACGAGGCCGCCCTGATCGGGGCCCGCCACGGCCAGGCCGCGGTGACCATGAAGGACCTCGAGTACGCCAAGGACAAGGTCCTCATGGGCGTCGAGAGAAAGAGCATGATCATCAACGACGAGGAGAAGAAGAACACGGCCTTCCACGAGGCCGGCCACGCCCTCGTCGCCGCCCTCATCCCCGAGGCCGACCCCATCCACAAGGTGACCATCATCCCGCGCGGCATCGCCTTGGGCGTAACCCAGCAGCTGCCGCTCGACGACCGTTACACGTACGGCAAGGATTACCTGGAGGCCCAGCTCTCCGTCCTGCTCGCCGGGCGCGTCGCCGAGATCCTCTTCCTGCACAAGACGACGACCGGCGCGGCCAACGATTTCGAGAAAGGCACGGAGATCGCCCGCCGCATGGTCTGCCAGTGGGGTATGTCCGACCTCGGCCCGCTGACCTTCGGCGAGAGAGACGACCTCATCTTCCTCGGCCGCGAACTGACCGCCCACAAGAATTTCAGCGAGAAGACGGCCGAGATGATCGACGAGGAAGTGAAGAAGATCATCAACCGCAATTACGAGCGATCCCATCGGCTGCTGGAGGAGAACCGCGACAAGCTGACCGCCATCGCCATGCTCCTGCTCGAGAAGGAGATCATCTCCTCGGACGACATCCAGACCATCGTCAAGGGCGGAACCCCGGCCGCCGAGACGCCGGTGGCTCCGGCGCCCGCCGCACCCGCGGCCCCCGTGGCCCCCACAGCACCGCCCCTGGCCAATCCCCAACCGGCCCAAGCATAGAGGTGAGAAGAGAGGTCCCCCTTCGGATCAAAGGCGCGCGGCACGCGCTGGGCGCCCGGACTTGGATCATGGGGGTGATCAACGCGACCCCCGATTCCTTCTTCGACGCCGGCGTCCACGCCGAGCCCGAAGCCGCCGTCGCCCACGGCTTGCAGCTGGCGGAGGAAGGGGCCGACATCCTGGACATCGGCGGCGAAAGCTCCCGGCCGGGCTCGGATGCGGTGCCCGCCGAGGAGGAGCTGCGGCGTGTTCTGCCCGTCGTGCGCGGCCTGCGGGCGCGGACGCGGGCGCTCCTATCGGTGGACACCACGAAGTTCGAAGTGGCCGAGGCCGTTCTCGCCGCCGGGGCCGACCTCATCAACGACATCAGCGCCTTCCGCCTGGACACCCGGCTCCTCAAGCTCGTCGCAGACGCCGGCGCCGGGCTGGTCCTCATGCACATGCAGGGGACGCCCAAGACGATGCAGATCCAACCCGTCTACGATGACGTCGTCGCCGAGGTCCGCGCTTTCTTGGGCGAGCGGATGACCGTGGCCCAGGCCTACGGCGTGCCGGCTGAATCGATCATCCTCGACCCGGGCATCGGCTTCGGCAAGCGCGTCGAGGACAATCTCGCCCTCCTCAACGCCGTCGACTCCCTGGCCGATCTCGGCCGGCCCGTCCTCCTCGGCGTCTCGCGCAAGGCCTTCATCGGCAAGATCCTCAACGCCCCGCCTCAGGACCGCCTGGAGGGGACGATCGGGGCGGCGGTCGTCGGGCTCGTCCGGGGCGCCCACATCCTCCGCGTCCACGACGTCCGCTCCGTCGGCCGGGCGGCGCGGGTGGCCGACGCGATCGTGAGCGCGCCGCAAGGCGGGGGCACGGCCCGGGAAAAAGACCGGAACCACGGCTATGCTCAATAATATCGTCACCGCCCTCCACCGCTTCACGCTGGTCGACCTGCTGGACATTTTAGTGGTGTCTTGTTTCATCTACGCCCTGATCCTGCTCATCAAGAATACGCGGGCCTATCCCATGGCCATCGGGATGGGCCTGATCGGGCTGTTCCTCATCGTGACCCGCTGGGGAAAACTCTTTGTCTCCAACTGGCTCATCCAGAACTTCCTCGGCTATCTGATCATCGCCATCATCGTCCTGTTCCAGGGCGAGATCCGGCGGTTCCTGACGGGCATCGGTTCGCGCTCCTTCCGCAAGCCCCTGGCCCTGCGCTCCTTCCAGGAGAAGATTGAAGATCTTTGTCAGGCCGTCGAATACATGTCCGAGCGCAAGATCGGGGCGCTCATCGCCGTGGAGAACGAGATTTCGCTCGAGACCTACGCCGAGCGCGGAACCAAGATCGACGCCGTTCTGTCCAAGGAAATCCTGGTCAGCCTGTTCTTCCCCCACTCGCCGCTGCATGACGGGGCCGTCCTCCTGCGCGGCGGGACGGTCGTCGCAGCGGGGTGCCTGCTTCCCCTGCCCGCCATCCATGCCCTGAGCGCGGGGGCCCAGACGCGCACGCGCCACCTGGCCGCCATCGGCTTGTCCCAGGAGACCGACGCCGCCGTCATCGTCGTCTCCGAGGAGACGGGGGGCATCTCGCTGGCCTCCAAGGGTATCCTCCAATCGATGCGCGACGGCGACATGCTCCAAGAACGCCTCCTCGAGTATCTAAAACGATGATCCGCTTTCTGAAAGACCTGCTGACGCGCAATCGGGCCCTGAAACTGCTGTCCTTTCTCTGCGCCGTCATCCTCTGGCTGACGCTCGTCCCCGAGGAGAAGATCTACGGTGAGCGGACGCTGTCCGTGCCGCTGGAAACGCGCAACATCCCGGCGGCCATGGAACTGGTGGAGAAATCGGTGTCCACGGTGGACATCACCGTCCGGGCCACGAACCGCCTGCTCGGCCAGCTGACCGCGGCCGACATCGAGGCCGTTCTCGATCTGAAGAAGGCCGCCGTCACCCAGGAGGACTACGCCCTCGAGCCGTCGCTGGTCGTCGTCCCGGCCAACGTCAACGCCGTGCGCGTCTTTCCCAACAAGGTCCATCTCAAGCTTGAAAAAGCCAACGAAGTCGAAATGGAAATCACGCCCTCGATCATCGGCCGGATCAAGGACGGCTTTGCCGTCGTCAAAGTCGAGGCCGTCCCGGCCAAGGTCAAACTGCGCGGCCCCGAGAGCAAATTCCGGCCCAAAGACAAGCTGCGAACCAGCTCCGTGGACGTGACCGGTCTAGCGGAGAGTGCCCAATTCGAGGCCGACCTCATTCCGCCGCGCCCCGACCTGCGGATCCTGAACGGCCCGTCCAAGGTCAAGGTGCGGGTCGTCATCGCCCCTAAAAAATAGGGGTCAGGTCTCAACATTCAACATTTCACGCCTGACTTATTGAAATCAAATCAATTATGGTGATTTTCCCTTGTCGAACATCCGTCCTTGCGATGATGCATTCCGCCCAAGCTGCGAAATTATGTTGAATATTGAGACCTGACCCCTTCTTCATTATAATCGGGAACCAAAGTGATCCGCATGAAAAAGCTGTTCGGGACGGATGGAATCCGGGCCGCCGCCGGGGAATACCCCCTCGATCCGCCGACGATTTACGTTCTGGGAAAAGCCCTGATCGGACTGCTCCGCGAGGAAGGGCTCTCTCCCGAAGTCCTCATCGGGCGCGACACACGGGAATCCGGGGAATGGATCGAAGGCGATCTCGTCCGGGGCATCGAAGCCGCCGGCGGGATGTTTCATTCCGCCGGGGTCATCCCTACTTCGGGCGTCTCGCACCTGACCAAAACCAACTCCTTCACCGCCGGCGTCGTCATCTCCGCCTCGCACAATCTCTACCTCGACAACGGCATTAAGATCTTCTCTTCCCGGGGGATGAAAATTTCGGACGACTGGGAAGCCCGCCTGGAAAAGGTCATTCTCGCCGAGGCCGGCGGGGACGCACCCCGGGACGACCGTCCTCCCGCCGCGGAAAGCCGGCTGATCGACGATTATGAAAAATTCCTGGTCGACCGCTTCGAAGGCGTGCGCCTGCCGCGCCGTTTTAAAATCGTCCTCGACTGCGGCCACGGGGCCGGCTCCCGCATCGCCCCCGACGTCTATCGCGCCATCGGGGCCGAGCCGGTCGCCTTGAACGCCGCGCCGGACGGCCGGAACATCAACGCCGGCTGCGGCTCGCTCCATCCCGAAGCGATGGCCGCGGCCGTCATCCGGGAAGGCGCGGATTTCGGAGTATCCTACGACGGGGACGCCGACCGCGCCCTGTGGGCCGACGAGCGCGGCCGCCTGCTCAACGGCGATCACACGCTTCACATCCTGGCCCGCTTCCTGGCCGGCCGGGGACGGCTCAAATCGGGCGCCGTCGTGGCCACGACCATGAGCAACATGGGCCTGGAAAAAGCCCTGGCCGGGATCGGCCTGCGTCTGGTGCGGACGCAGGTCGGAGACAAGTACGTCCTGGAAAAAATGCTCGAGCTGGGGGCCAACCTGGGCGGCGAACGGTCGGGACACACCATTCTTCTCGATGACTGCCCGACGGGCGACGGCATCCTGACCAGTCTCAAGATCCTCGAAACCATGGCCCTGACGGGCCAAACGCTGTCGGCGTTGGCCGAAGGCTACACCGAATTCCCCCAGATCCTGCTCAACGTCCGGGTGGCCCGCAAACCTCCGCTGGCCGAGATTCCGGCGGTCGCCGCGGCGATCGAAGAGGTCCGGACCCGCCTGGCCGGGCGGGGCCGTTTGGATGTCCGATACAGCGGAACGGAGCCTCTCCTGCGGATCATGCTCGAAGGCCAGGACCAGACCGAGGTCGAGGGCTGTGCCCGCCGCATCGCCGCCGCCGCGGCTGATCATCTCGGCCGCTGAGAAGAATCGGGTTCGCGACCCCCAAGACGATTTTTCCGGTATAATGAGGGCGCGCATTCAAGGAGTTGCTCATGCGTCTATCCGTCAACGTCGATCATTTCGCCACCCTGCGCCAGGCGCGCCGGGCGGCGGAGCCCGAGCCCGTCCTGGCGGCGCTTCTGGCCGAGCAGTCCGGGGCCGAAGGAATCACAGCCCACATCCGGTCCGACCGGCGGCACATCAACGAGCGCGACCTGCGCCTCCTGCGCGCGGCCATAAAAACGAAGCTGACCGTGGAAATGGCGGCGACGGAGGAACTGAAAGCCGTCGTCCTCGAGATCAAGCCCGACACGATCTGCCTCGTGCCGGAAAGGCCGGAGGAATTGACGACCACGGGCGGCCTCGATGTCGCGGCCCAGCGCCGGGTCCTCGCGCCTTATATCAAGGCCCTGGCCGCGGCCGGGATCCGCGTCTGCATTTTCGTCGATCCCCTGACCGCGCCGATCGAGGCCGTCGCCGCGCTGGGCGTCCCCCAGATCGAGCTGCACTCCGGAATCTATGCCATGGCCAAGCCGGGGCCGGACAAAGAGCGTGCCCTGGCCGCTCTGCGCAAGGCCGCTACGCTCGGCGCCAAGCTCGGTCTGGAGGTGACGGCCGGCCACGATCTCGGCTATCATAACGTTACTCCGATCGTCGCCATCCCCGAGATCAGCGAGCTGAGCATCGGCTTCTCCATCGTCGCCCGGGCCGCTATCGTCGGCGTCCGCCGGGCCGTCCGGGAGATGGCCGCTCTATTGAAATGAAAGGGCCCCGCGATTTTCGGAGGAAGCTATGGATGTCCGCGTCAATCTCCAACGACTCCAATCCAACCTCGAGGAATTAGGCCGCATCGGCCGCGATCCGCGCGGCGGCGTCTCCCGGCCGTCCTTCAGCAAAGCCGATCTCGAGGCCCGCGCCTGGCTTAAAAAGAAAATCGAAGCCGCCGGCCTGGCCTTTCGCCTGGACGGGGCGGGGAATATCTTCGGCCAACTCGGCGGGGGCGGCCCGCTGGTCATGGCCGGCTCGCACATCGACACCGTCCTCAACGGCGGCCGTTACGACGGCGCCGTCGGCGTCCTGGCCGCGCTTGAAGCCGTCCAGCGGATCAGCGAGGAGGGCGGCCGACCATCCAAACCCCTGGCCGTCGCCGCCTTCACCGACGAGGAGGGCAACCTGGTCGGCGATTTCCTCGGCAGCCGGGCGTTCATGGGCGCCCTGGACCGGGAGCTCCTGGAAAAAGGGACGACCGCGTTCGGCATCCCCCTGGCTGAAGTCCTGAAGAATACGGACTTCACCATCGCCGGAATCCTTGGCGCGCACGCCGACGCCCCTCCCGTCGAGGTCTTTCTCGAGCTGCACATCGAACAGGGCCCGACGCTCGACGACGAGGGCGTTCCGATCGGCATCGTCGACTCGATCTCCGGAAAACACTATCGCTGGTGTTCGTTCGTCGGTGAGGCCGGCCACGCCGGGACCGTCCCGCTCGAGCTCCGCCGCGATGCGTTTTTGGGACTGGCGGATTTCGCCCTGCGCGCCACCCAGCACGTGGCCACGCACCATTACGGAAGCTTCGTCACCGTCGGCAAAGTCCACGTCGCGCCCGGCGTCTTTTCCATCGTCCCCGGACGGGCCGATTTTTCCTTCGAATTCCGCAGCCGCTCGGCCGGAACGCTGGCCGCCCTCGAACACGAGCTCTTCGCCCTCGCCGAGGACATCGCCCAAACGCGCGGGCTCGGCTTTTCCTCGCGCCTGATGGACAAGACCGAACCCGTCGTCATCTCCCCGCTTCTGACCAACCTGCTGGCGGCCGAAGCGGACTCTCTCGGCTACCCCCATCTGGCCCTGCCCAGCGGCGCGGGCCACGACGCCCAGATCCTGGCGGCCAAAACGCCCGCAGCGATGATTTTCATTCCCAGCCCGGACGGCGTCAGCCACGCGCCCGAGGAATCCGTCCGCTGGAACGACCTGGAGAAGGGGGCGAATCTCCTGCTCGCGGCGATGATCAAACTCGCGGGGTAAAATGTGCTGCTAACGAGAGGGGAAGGCGGTTAAAAACACTGCCGTTCTTCCTACGATCGGAAGAACGGTATTCGACGCTCCTTTTTAAGCGCTCTCATCGCTCTTGCGTAGAACTATGCCCGCTCCGTCGTCCTAGCCAAGGCGTAGGACTGCAAAGCCCGTCGCACGGGTTTTTACCCGCCTTCCCCTCTCCTTAGCAGATTTTTTTAATCCGGCCGGATCGACAAGACGAGCTTTGCTTCAGCCGCAGCGGCAACAAGGCTGATTGAGTGAAATAAAAACTCGGCGGGTGACGCGACGGACGTGCCGTTAGCGCTTAGAAAGAGGCGATTCGGGTGATCCGGGACAAAACCCGTGCGAGGACGAAGCGGGCACGGTTCCTGCCCGAAAAAAACTTAGGAATCCAATCCAAGGGCAGGAGAGCGGAGGACGAGCGTCGGAGCTCGTTTTCCGCGCTGGGGAAAACGAAGCGCGTTTTGTCCCGGGCCACCCGAATCGCCCGACAATACAACGAGCGCGAACGGTACGTCGATATGAAGCCGCCCGCCGACCTTTTAATCTTCGACAGCGACGGGTCCGGACCGCGCTTTTTTGACGTCGCCGTGTTTCTTCTTGTCGTCGAGCATTTTCATCCGGGACCGCTTGGAGCGCTTGCGCTTCTGGCGCCGGATCTTTTCGATCCGCTGCTCGATCTCGCTTTCCTTGCCGCGCATCTTCTTTTCGATCTTGTCGGCCAGGATGCGGCGGGCCAGGAAGCGGTTGAGCGCCTGGCTCCGTTCGCGCTGGCATTTGACTTCGATTCCGGTCGGGACGTGCTTGAGGTAGACGCAGGTCTCCACTTTGTTGACATTCTGGCCGCCCTTCCCCCCCGAGCGGATGAACTTCTCGACCATGTCGGCTTCCCGGATGCCGAGCTTCTCCATGCGCTCGCGCAGGGCGGCTTCTTTGTCCGAACGAACGGGAAACATGTCCTGAAGATAAACCAAAAAAAGAACGGGGTCAAACCTACGCTTGGCACGTTCCTTGAGGTTTCTTCCAGATTGGTCTAGACTGGCCATCTTCCCAATAAGGAGGCCCTATGCGCCCGATCGTCCATCGCCTCGCCCTTTCGGCCCTTGTCCTGATTCTTCCCGGATTCTTTCTTTCGTCCGCGTCCTTGTCCGCCCAGACGGCGCCCGCCGCCGCGCCCCAGAAGCTTCTGACGGTCGCCGAGGCCACCGGCTACAAAGCGACGTCGCGTTACGCCGACGTCATGACCTATCTGCGCGCGCTCCAGAGAATGACCCCTTATCTGCGCGTCGAGACCCTGTGCCAGTCGGCCGAGGGTAAAGACGTCCCGCTGGTCATCGTCGGCAATCCCCTGCCGGCCAACCCCCTCGACGCCCGCAATGCCGGCAAGACGGTCATCTACATCCAGGCCAACATCCACGCCGGCGAAGTCGAAGGCAAGGAAGCCGTGCTGATGCTCCTGCGCGACGTCCTGACCCAGGCCAAGCCGCCTTACCTGGACAAGCTCGTCCTGCTCGTCACTCCCATCTTCAATTCCGACGGGAACGACAAGATCGACCCGAAGAACCGGACCCAGCAGCCCGGCCCTGAACAGGGCGTCGGCGTCCGTTCTAACGGCCAGGGCCTCGACCTCAACCGCGACGCCATCAAGGCCGAGAGCCCCGAGTTCCAGGGCCTCCTGCGCAATGTGCTCGTCCGCTGGGACCCCGTCCTGCTCGTCGACTGCCACACCACGGACGGCGCCTGGCATGAACAGACCGTAACCTACGCCTGGCCGGTCAACCCCAACGGCGACAACATCCTGATCGATTTCCAGCGTTCCAGAATGCTGCCGGCCATCGTCAAGATCATGAAGGATAAGTACAAGACCCTCGGACTCGAATACGGCGGCTTCCGCGATTTCCGGGCCCCCGAGAAAGGCTGGGAAACGCTCGAGCCCCAGCCGCGCTACACGACCAACTACATCGGCGTGCGCAACCGCCTGGGGATCCTGGATGAAAATTACGTCCACGCGGATTTCAAGACGCGGGTCGCCGGGAATTACGCCTTCCTCCGGGCCATCCTCGATTATTCGGCCGAGCACGCCGCCGAGCTCCAGAAACTGGTCGCCGACGCCGACGCGCGGACGATCGCCCGCGGCCTGAACCCGGGGCCCAAGGACCAATTCGGCGTGGAATTCGAGCTCAAGGCCCTGCCCAACCCGGTCACCGTCCTCAGCTTCGAGATGGAGACGAGCCAGGCTCCGGGAGCGCGTTTCCCGCAGATGCGGCCGACGGACAAAAAGAAGACTTATACCATCCCCTACTTCGCCGATTGGACGCCCAAGCGTACGGTTCAGCTGCCGGCCGGCTACCTCCTGCCCCTGCCCTCGGCCGAGGTCATCCAGAAACTCCTGCTCCATGGGATCCTGGTCGAACGGCTGATCGAACCGGTCGAGCTCGAGGTCCAAACGTTCAAGCTCAAGGAAATCAAGGGCGCCGCCCAGATCTACCAGGGCCACCGGACGAACACGGTCAAGGGCGAATACGCCGCCGAACAAAAGGACTTCGCCGCCAAAACGTATTATGTCTCGCTGGCCCAGCCCCTGGCCCCCCTGGCCGCCTATATGCTGGAGCCCGAATCGGACGATGGACTGCTGGCCTGGAATTTCTTCGACAAGGAGATCGTCCCGCAGTGGAGCCGGGAGCCGGCCGCCTATCCGGTGTACAAGCTGATGAAACCGGCGGTGCTGGTCAAGCAGACCGTCCGCTGAATATTTATTTCTTCTTCTTTTTGGCGGCGACGAGATACTTACCGCAGTTTTCGCAGACGTAGATGTCGTTGGAGCCCTCGATGGCCGAGCTCATTTCCGTCGAGACGCTGATGTAGCAGCCCTGGCAGACGCCCTCGTCGACCTCGGCCACGGCGAAGCCATACCGTTCCATGAGCTTGTCGAAACGGGTCAGCAGGGCGGCGTCCAACTCGTCGCGGATCAGCGCGGCCTGGGCCTGATTAATCTTAAGCTGGGCCTTAGGCGCCTTTTTCTTCTTGACTTCGATTTCCTGGAGCTTTTTCAGCAAGGTGGCCCGGCTGATGATCTTGTCCTCCCGGGGCAGGCGGAGCTCGATCTCGGACAGGACCGCCATCAGCTCGGCTTTGTCCTTGGCGCCGAAGATCCGCTCGCGGAATTCGGCCCGGCGCAGGTAATTGGCCAGACCGGCGAAGAGGTGGTTGAAGAGGCCCGGCAGGGAAGGATTCCAGATGATGAGGATGATGAGCTGGACTTTTTTCTTGTCCGGGGCCTCGAAATCGAGGCCCGCCGCGGAGCGGCCGACGGCGACGGCGATATCCCCGTGCGTGTCCACGCGGGCGTGGGGGACGGCGATCCCGTCGCCCAGGGCGGTGCTGACCAGGTTTTCGCGGTCGATCAGCCGCGTCAGGATGACTTTTTTGCTGGGGATGAGTTTCTGCTTGGCCAGGATGTCAAGCAATTCGTCGATGGCCTGGACTTTGTCCTTGGCCTTCAGGTCGTGGACGACCTGGGCGGGCTTGAGATAATCGGAAAAATGGGTGATACCCAAAAGATTTTTTTTATCCATGAACGCTCCGTAGGCAATCTATCATACATGCCGCGCTCGTTTCGGTCAAACCGCGGCGCTGGGAGCCCGATCCCGAGCTGTTCATCCTCATCCTCCGGGCGGTCATCCGTTTCGAGCTTGATCCGCCAAGGCGAAGGTTTCGCGCAGCCCGGCGAGCCCGACGGCCCGCGAGGCGATCTCGACGCCGAAGGCGGCGGCCTCGAAAAGCTCCGCTCCGGCGGCCAGCCGGTGCATCGTCCCCGCGCAGAAGACGTCGCCGCAGCCGGTCGTATCGACGACGTGGTCGGCAGGGAGCGCTTGAATCAGGCGCGTTTCCTCGGAGGTCAGGACCAGCACTCCGTCCTTGCCCATCGTCACAAAGACCGCCCGCACGGCTTGGTCGAAGGCGCCGCGGGCGAAGGCGGCGATTTCGTCCCGTTCGGGCCAGCGTTGCGGCCGGCCCAGCATGCAGGCGACTTCCTGCCGGTTGGCCTGGAGATAAGTGACACCCTCGACCCAGTCGGTCCATTGGGGAAGGGCGACATACTCGCGGGGAACGCCGACCCGCCGGGCCAGCGCCAGCGAGTGGACGTCCATCCAGATCGGGCACGGCGCCGTGCGGGCGATCCGGCGCCAGTCCTCCAGGGCGATGTCGAACCCGGAATTGAACACCATCAGCAAAAGATCAAGGCGCGCCAGACGGCCGAGAAGAAGCGAGGGATCGAGTGGCGAGACGAGGGAATGGAGGATCTCCTCGCGCTCTTTGAGGCGCTCGGAATAGCGGAGCTCGACACTGTTTCCCGGGCCGGGAACGAAATGGAGGCCGTCTCGGATGAGCGAGGGCCAATCCGAAATCAGGGCTTCGACCTCGCCGCGCAGGTCCTCGCCGCATTGCGCCACCAGGCGGACGCGGTGGCCGAACCCGCATAGCGCCGCCGCTTGATAAAGCACCCCTCCCAGGCCGCGGAAGGCGCAGCCGTCGTCATAAAGGATTTCATCGGAGGTGATGGTGCCGATCAGGCCGAATTCACTCATGAATGCCGAGCCCCATGGTATGTGAGCGCCGCGGAAAATACAAGAAAAGGGCGGGGTTATTTTGATATGATGCCTCGGAGAGGGCCTTATGCGAATCTTCCGGCGGATCTTTTCGCTTCTGCTTCTGGTCCTGGGCGGGTTCATCGGTTGGCACGTCCGCGGCTTTATCAGGCCGCCCTCGATTCCGCCGGAGCCTTCGCCGCTCTTGGGGCGCGGGACCGGGCTGGTTCTTTTGGAAGGCGTACCCGACGTCAGGCAATCCACATCCTATTCCTGCGGGGCGGCGGTGCTCCAGGCGGTCCTGCATTACTACGGAATCGAAGAGCGGGAAGACCGCCTGATGAAGGAGTTGAAGACGAGCGAGGCCGAAGGCACGCGTCCGGCGGAAATCATCCGAGTGGCCCGGAGCAACGGATTGCGGGCCGAATTGCGCGAAGGGCTGGGGCTCGAGGACCTAAAAACCGCTCTCGACCGCGGCGTGCCGGTCATTGCCGCCATCCAGGCCTGGAAAGCCGAGAACAAAATCGGCCATCCCTGGGCGAACATATGGGAGGACGGCCATTACGTGATCGTTCTCGGGCTGGACGCCTCCGCTGTCTACGTCGAGGACCCGTCGCTTTTGGGCTGCCGGGGGATCATTCCCCGCGACGAATTCCTGGAACGGTGGCACGATTACGAGGGCCGCCCGCCGTTCGATGCCGGCGACCGCGCTTATGTGCGGATGGGAATTTTCATCGAAGGCCGCGCCGCCGTTCGAACCAACCCCTACTGCCGCGTCGATTGACCGATGGGGGTCGCTGCCCTTTCCGCGACACTCATTCCCGTTCTTGGCGTGAATGAGTACGGCGGGACCGGATCCCCAAATAAGATTTGGGGCCCCTTCCACCGTCAGCGGACGGGGAAGTGGTATTCCGTGCGCTCCTCGCTGCGGTCCGTCGCCGGAGGCGGTTCGGGCGAGAGCGCGGAGATCTCGGCCCGCAATTCCGGAGTCATCTTGATCTCCGCAGCGGCCAGGGCCGTCTCGAGCTGAGCCCGGTTGCGGGCACCGACGATGGGCGCCGTCACGGCCGGGTGCGCGCCGACCCAGGCGATCGCCAGCGGCGCGGGCTCGAAGCCGCGCTCGCGGGCGAAAGACGTGAAGCGTTCGGCGATCTCCATCATCCAGCCGCCGCCGTAACGCGTCTGGATGATCTTCTGCTCGACGATCCGGCCCGTCGCCGGCATCCGGCCGACGCCGTATTTTCCGCTGAGGAGCCCTCCGGCCAGCGGGCTGTAGGGGATGACGCCCAGCCCCTCGGCCAAGGCCATGGGCAGGATTTCGCATTCGGCCTGCCGCTTGACCAGACTGTACATCGGCTGGAGGACCTGGATGGGCGCCCACTCATGCAGGGCGGACAGCCCGAGCCCCTTCATGACCTGCCAGGCGGCGAAGTTGCTCGCGCCGACATGATTAATTTTGCCCTGGCGCACGGCATCGTCCAGCGCCCGCAGGGTTTCCTCGAGGGGAGTGCGATCGTCGAAACGGTGGACGAAATAGACGTCGATCCAGTCCGTTCCAAGGCGGCGCAGGCTGGCCTCGAGAGCCGTCCGCAAATGATAACGGGTCGCCCCTTGGGCATTGACCCCGGCGCCGGTGGGAAAATAAAACTTGCTGGCGATGACGACGTCCTCGCGGCAATCCCGGATGAGTCGGCCCAGGATCTCCTCCGATTGTCCCCCGGCGTAGATGTCGGCGCAATCGAAGAAATTGACGCCTGCGTCGCGGCAGCGCCGGAAGACGGCAGCCGATTCGGCCTCGTCCGACTCCTGGCCGAACGTCATCGTCCCGAAGCACAGTGCGGAAACCCGGACGCCCGTCCGGCCCAAATACTTGTTGTCCATTCCGTCTCCCCGCCGCTCCAAAGTCGGCCCGAAGCCGCGCTTATTTCACGGCGCCGGCTCCTTTCCCAAATGTCGGCCTATTGTACCGCTTTCCGACGCTATTGCTAATAGATTTACTACGGGGAGCAGTAAATATGTTACATAATCCTTGCTGCTCCCCGAGTACTAGCCGGGCGACAAAGACATCCGGGGTCACCTATATTCCGCCCGGCTTAGTAATCGGGATTGGACCGGGGGCTAAGACAGGCGAGACAAAGGACCGACTCCGCCGATCCTATTAATAGAGGGCGAGGAACGTTTGGGGGAGAAACCCGTGCGACGACTGAGCGGGCATGGTTTTTCGCCGAAGGCGAAAAGAGCGAAGGAGGAGCGTCGGAGCGGGTTTTCCGCGCTGGGGAAAACGTGCGCGTTTCTCCCCCTAACCTCCGAGCCCTCCTGAGCCTCGTTTGACCTCCTTAACCCTTTTCGCTACGATAGCGGCGTATCGCCCGCGATCGACAAGGAGCTCCGTTATGAGAAAAATCGCGATCCTCGCCCTGTTTGGCGCGCTGCTTCTCGCCGCCGTTCCCCGCGTTTTCGCCCAGGCTCAACCGATCAAGGCCGGCACGCCCGTCCTGATCACGTCCTGCGGCCAGAGCCCCGGACCGGTCATGATGAAGGTCATCCTGCAGAAAGTGGGGATCGCCTACGATTTAACTCCTCTCGCGGCCAACTCCGACCTCAAGACCAAGCCCTACAAATCGGTGATCATCGTCATGGGCGCCAGCCTTAAGGGCATGGGCGCGGCGGGGATCTCCATCGACGACGAGCTGAAACGCATCGGCGCCCTCATCGACGAGGCCCGCAAGCTCCAGATCAAGGTCATCGGCGCGCACATCGAAGGCCTGAAGCGCCGGGCCCAGGGCGCGGACGCCGGCGACACCACGGACGAGCAGTCGATCGATGCCGTGGCCCCCAAATCGGACATCCTGCTGGTCAATAAAGACGGTGACGGCGACGGCCGCTTCACGAATATCGCCAAGGCCAAGAATATTCCGATCATCCTGGTCGAAAAAAACCTCGACCTGCTCAAGGAATGCGAGAAGCTCTTTAAATAAGCTCGAGTCCCGCGGGGGAAATGACGGCGGGTCCTGCCTGCTCCGGCGCCCCGTCCGTGCTCGCTCCACCGACCCCTGGAAGCGCGTTCATTTCCCCTCCGAATTCTTCGGAGGGGTAGGGGTGGCTAATACCGATAGGATTAAAAGTGTTTTAGCGCTTCCAGTTCGGTGGGCCCCTGACTCGCTCGCGTCCAGTTATAATCTTATTGGTATCATCACCCCTGCCCCTCTTGCGCAAGAGGGGATTTGACCGCGAACTCGTAAAGGAGGCGCGGACGGGTGCATCCGTCGCGCCACCCGCCGAGTTTTTTTGATTCGCCCTTGGATGAAAGCCGGGCGAAGAGCGTTCGGGAAAAAACCCGTGGGACGACTGAGCGGGCATGGTTTTTTCGCCGCAGGCGAAAAGAGCGAAGGAGGAGCGTCGGAGCGCGTTTTCCTCGCCGGGGAAAACGCGCGTGTTTTTCCCCGAATGCTACGAGTCCGGCTCTACGCTGTATGAGAATCCGCTAAGGGATCGATTTGATTCGGACGTAGCCGGTTTTCTCTAAGAGCCGGAGGAACGTCTCCACGTCTTTGAGCCCGACGGTTGCTCCGCCAGTCGTCGCCGCGGCCGCGGCGACCGCGTTGCGGATCTGCAGGATGCTGCGCTGGCCGTCGATGAGGTTCCTCACTTCGGTCTCCGACCGCCCCAAGTTGTAGGAAGGGGCGTCCTTCATGTCCCGCCGCATCTGGGAGAAGGCCCGGGAATCGAACACCCCGTTGAGCTTCTCCGTGCGTTCGGGAATGAGCTTGCCCAGGCGGATCTCCTCGGCGCTCAGTTGGATGCGCTGGGCGGCGAGGCCTTCGCGGGCGCACCGCGCCTTATAAACGTCCTCGAGCTCCCGGCCGAAGGGGACGCGGCAGCCGGCCAGCCCGGTCAGTTTGGCCTTGAGCAGAGCTTCCAGCCGGGCGTCCCCGCGGATGAAGAAACGGATCGAGGCCAGAGTCGCGTCTTCGCGCCGGAGCGCCTGGGTCACGATGTTGTCCGCCTCACGGTAGGCGTCGGTCAGCTTGGCTTTGTCCGCCCCCCCGACCATCGCTTCGGCCCGGGCCAGGTCGCGGCCGAGGCGCTCGAGCGAGCGCCTTCCGACCTCGGCGATCAGGGCCTCCACCTCATCCGGGCCGGCACCGGCCAGGAAGGCCGCCGCGGCCGCGCCGATGACGGTGACGCGCTTGAGCTGGGTCGAATCGGACTTGTCCACGGTGTCGCCGCTCGTGTGGTACCACTGGTCCGGCCAGACGATCAGCATGGCCGCGGGAATGCGCAGGCCGCTTTCGATGAAAACGATGTGGTCGGAGCCGCCGGAGTACGGGTCGATGGCGAAATAGAACGGGTCGCGCGAACCGGTCGGCGACCAGACCGGCAAATAGGCTTCCCGGCCCTCGTTGTTGCGCTGGGTCGTGCCCATCCACTCGTAAAAGGCCCGCATCACATCGTTGAAATAGGACGGGATGGACAGGGGCGACTGAACGAGTTCCATCATGCTCTGGTTCTTGATCAGCCCCTCCCCGACCATGTCCTCGTTGATGTCGGCAAAAAAGCGCTTGGCGATGTCGGGGTACATCCGCAAATAGGCCGAAGTCCCCGAGATCTCCGGGACGAAGAGGAAGCGGACGGTCCGCTTGAGCGGCGGGATCTTGCCCTCGTCCATCAGCTTGCGCAGGGTCCGGGCCGTCTCCAGGATGGCCACGCAGCCGCTGATGTTGTCGTTGGCCCCCTGCTTGGCGAAGCCCTCGAAGAGATGGGCGGTGAAGACCAGCTCCTCGTTGGGATACTCTCGGCCCGGCAGGACGGCCTCGACCATCTGTTCCTTATAGGGGACCATCTGGGTCTTGGCCCAGGCCCGCATCTCGATCTTGGCCCCGCGCTCGAGCCGGTCGCGCAGGTCGCGCCCCTGGCGCTCGGAGACCATGAAACCGATCGTCGGCTTCATCCCTTCGGCGGCGCTGACGCCGCTCCAGCCGACCTCGTCGGGATCGAACTCAGGATGGCTGGAGGTGAAACCGATGAGCCCTACGGCGCCGTATTTTTCCACGGCCATCCGCTGGGCCCCCTGGGGGGAGCCGCTGACCAGCACGATCTTGCCCTTGACGTCCCGGCCCTCGTAATAGCGGTCCTGATTGCCCGGACCGACATAGACCAGCTCACCGGAGACGTCCAGGGTGGCGCTGCCCGAACAGAGCGAGGCGGCGATTTCCTTGAGGTCGGCGATCTTGCGCAGGGCCGGTTTGACGATCCACAACTCGCCCTCCTCGGCGTCCCAGGTCTTGGGGGAGCGCGTGGGAAGATCGATAATCCGGCTGTCGGTGATGCCGTATTCTTTGAGCCGTTCGAGAACAAATTTCGTCTCGAAATATCCGTTGGCGTATTCCTCGGCCTTGCGGTTGCGGTTGACCCCGGCCAGATCAATTTCGTTCTGCAGGGCCACGTCGCCCGACGCCTCATTAATGATCAGGCGCATAAGCGGCAGGGGCAGGAGGGTCTTGGGGATGCCTTCGGCGGGTTGAGCCGGAAGGAACGGAGCGGTCACGAAGAGGAGCAGAAGGGCGAAACCGGGGCGGCGTTTCATGCGGGCCTCCTTGGGGGCCTCAGTATTATAGGGGTCGCGTCTACAGAATGCTAATTTTTCCGATTATGCGGGTTTCGGGATATTCAAGAAAAAATTAGCATTCTGTAGACGCGACCCCCAATATTGACTTGGCCGGCGGCTCTGGATTATGAAAGGAGAAGCCCCCGCCCCAAGGAGCCTCCATGAGTTCGAATCCAAAGCAGGTCAAAGCCCGGGTTGAAGCCGCCGCTGGCCGAAGGTTTAGAAAGGAGACCGCCATGAAGAAAATCCCGGCTCTCTGTCTTGCTCTCGCTGTTTTGGCTCCGGCCTTGGCGGCCCAGTGGACGGTCAACCCGCTGGCCCGCCTCGGCGATTACGAATCGCGCCGGGCCTCGAGCTACAACCGGGCCGGCACCAACACCGATTATTTCCCCTTGAAGCCGGGCGAAACGAGGATCATTTTCGCCGAGCCGGGCCCCGGCGAGATCCGGCACATCTGGATCACGATGGCCACGGGCGAGGTTTATCACCTTAAAAAAGTCGTTCTGCGCATGTATTGGGACGACGAAACGAGGCCCAGCGTCGAAACACCCATCGGTGATTTCTTCGGCCTGGGGCTGGGCACCTACACCGTGTTCCAATCGGCGGTCGTGGCCGTCCTCCCCGACAAGGCCCTCAACGCCTACTTTCCCATGCCCTTCGCCCGGCACGGCCGCGTCACGGTGACCAACGAAGGTGCCCAGGAGATCACCGATTTCTATTGGAACATCGACTGGGTCAAGCTCCCCGCGCTGGAGCAATGTTTCCGGAGCGGATAACTACGTCTTTCTCGAGGCCTCAGGCGACGGACACTTCGTCGGCGTAACGCTGTCGATCTTCCAGAACCAATGGGGCGGCTGGAACGAGGGCGACGAAATGATCTGGGTCGACGGCGGGGCCGAGCCGCGCATCCACGGCACGGGCGGCGAGGATTATTTCTGCGGGGCCTGGGGGTTCTCCGGCCTGTATTCATCCCCGCTCGTCGGCCTGACGGAATTCCATCAGTGGGAGCCCGGGGCGCGATTCTCCCACTACCGCTTCCACCTGGAAGCTCCGATCCGCTTCCACAAGGCGATCAAGGCGACGATCGAGGACGGCCACGCCAACCTTCGCTCGGACAACCTTTACTCGGTGGCCTACTGGTACCAGAAGGAGCCCCACGCCGCGTTTCCGCCTCTTCGCCCGGTGGAGGAACGCATCGTCAAATTCATGCCCGTGGGAGGGCCGGGCCAAGACAAAAAGATGAAATAAACAAGAAAAATAAATTACTACGGGGAGCAGTAAATATGTTACATAATCCTTACTGCTCCCCGAGTACTAGCCGGGCGACAAAGACATCCGGGGTCAACTATATTCCGCCCGGCTTAGTAAAATGGAGAGCGGGGGAGCTATCATGAATCCAATGAGTCAGGACCGGAAGAACCGCGTCGCCCAATGGGCCTACGATACCAAAGCGATCCTGGGACGGTTCCACATCTGGCTGGAGGACGTCGAAGTCACGTGGGTCCGGGGCCAAACTCTCCGGGAGTTCACCTCGCAGATTTCCTTTCTGAGCGGGGCCATGGAACGGGGTTTCGCCATGACCGGCGCCCTGACGGCGCTGGGCACGCGCCTCTTCGGCCGTTTCGGAGAAGGCGCCTCGTTGGACAAAGCCGGGATCAACCAGGTCAAGAAGGACGCCGACGCCATCTCCGCCTATGTCATGAGCGAATGCCTCTGGTACCTGACCCGCCAGGTGCCGGAGAACCATGCCGTCATGGTCTGCCTGGGCGAGGGGCTGATGCCCAAGGCCGGCGAAACGCCTGAGATGGGCTCCAACCCGCAGTTGGGCTTCGGCCGCGTCTACGCCCGCCCCGAGGTGGCCAAGTGGCTGGATCAACGGGTCGTCCGGTTGCTCAACGATCCGTCCTACCGCTGGGGCGAATTCTACAAAGAGATCAAGTCGGCCGGCGTCACCATCTGGGGCGCGGCCATCGATACCCTGGAAAACACCTCCCGCTTCGCCAAGGGCGATCCCACCGGCCCGATGACCGTCCTGCACGTCTTCGATCAACCCCTGCACATCAGCAAGCCCTACGAGGGCTACATGGGGAACCTGCTTTTGCCCAAGGCCGTCGTGGCCCGAGCCGAGGAGGATTCCGTCCTCATCGATTACCACACCCCGCGCGCGCTGGTCTGGGAGATCATCCGCAAGACCTACCCCGGGATCGAGCCGCGGAACATCCATGTCTGGACCCTTCGCGGCAAGAGCCGCGTGGAACGGATCGGCGGCCTGTGGAAGGAATGGGAAGCGCTGGGCGCCCATCTCATCGACGACGATTGGCCACTGCCCAATGGGATGAGCGCGTTTACCGAGTCGGGAACCTACGCACCGACCTACAGCATCGGGGCCTGGAAGGACGAGCGCGGAGAGCCCCACGTCTTCCTCTGCGACGGCTACGCGGCCTCGGCCGAGGCTATGCAGGCGGCCAGCCTGGCCCCCCTCCTCAACCTGCGCGCCTTCCTGTCCGTCTTCACTTCCAGCTTCAAACTCCCCTACGATAAGGAAAATACCCTCATGAAGCTGGATCCCGAAGCGCCGGATTTCCCGTCCCGGCTCGGAGCGCTGCTGGAACGGCCGGCCGACGAGAAGACCGTCGACAAACACCGGGCCATGATCCGCGAAGCGGTCGAGGCCGGGATTCCTCTGCAGAAGACGTCCATCGAGGCCGATGACTTCTTCCCCGAAAAGTCCTGGGACGTCCTGGCCGTCACCGGCTACATGAATCCCGACCCGTATACGGGCGCGCCCGGCGTGGAAAAGCTGGCCGACGACTGCTACTGCGTGCGCGTACGGCTGTCGTCGAGGCGCGGGGAAAAGCTCATCAGCATGACCCTGAAGCTCAAGGAGCCCTGGGACCAAAGCCGCTTCATTTTCAATCCGCTGCTGACCCGATTCATGTCGGGCGAGGAGTACCAGACCCGGCCGGTCCGCATTTCCGACTCGGGGCGCATCCGCAACGAGCTCCAGACGTTGTGTTCGGAGGCCCTGGAGTTCCGCAAGAACGGGGCCATCCGCGTCCATTTCGCCCGCATTCTGCCCGACGTCATTTTGCGCGAAAACCAGAAAAAGCTGCTGGAAATCCTGAGCTGGTACAAGAAAAACCACCCCATCTGGTTCGCCTGGCTGGAGATCGTCCCGCCGCAGGCCTAGAGGCCGCTCGCGGCGCGTTCTTTATCGTTCCCCGCCCCTGATCTCCATCTTGAGGGCGTGAAGCGACATGTTCAGGTCGTGGAGGAACTCCAACAGGGAGGCGATGAGCGCCCCCAGGCAGACGATGAAGATCAGGGCGACCAAAAGGCCCGGATTCAGATGGAACAGCGCAGCGATGAAGATCGTGATGATGAGGAGCGCTGCCATCAGGACGCTGACCGCGCCCAGCATGATCGCCCGGCGGATTACATCCGCCCGGCGCTCCATGACCGCCAGCTGGGCCCGGAGCGCGGGCCGCTGGGCGTCCTCGGCGGCGGCGACCGCCCCGGCCAGGAGGCGGGCCCGGTCGACGATCCGGCCGAAGCGGTTGGTCATGCTCAGGAGGAGCAGTCCGACGCCCGAGATCAGGATGACCGGCCCGATGGCCGATTGCAGGATGGGGATTAATTCGGTCAGCGATGGGATGGGCATGGTCAGACGATTCTCTTCAATTCGCCCAGCAGGCGGTCGATCTGTTCGGGCGTATGCGTCGAGAAGATCGTCGCCCTCAAGACGCCTCCCGCCGGAGCGCCCACGTATTTGAGATAAGCCACGGCGATGCCCTTCTCCATGAGCGCCGCCTGGGCCTTCTTCATCATCTCGGCCGTCTTGAGCGTCCAGGTGACGATCGGCACGGGGGTATCCTTGACGTCGAAACCAAGGGCCCGCAGGCCCGCTTTCGCGCGGGCCGTGTTCTCGCGGAGCCGCCGGCGCCATTCCGGATGAGCCTTGACCAGCTCGAGGCCCTTGGCCGAAGCGGCGGCGATGGGGGTCGGAGTGGGGCTCGCGCCGCTGTAGGCGCCGACGCTTTCCTTGATGTGTTTGATGAGCGCGGCCGACGCCGGGAGAAAGCCGCCGTGCCCGCCGAAAGCCTTGCTCAGCGTTCCGGCGTAGTGAAGCCGCCCGCCCGAAACGCCGAAATGCTCGAACGTTCCGCGCCCGCGCTCGCCCAAAACGCCCACGGCGTGGGCGTCGTCGAGCGCCAGGATCCCGTCATACGGATCGAGCGCTTGGACGAGCTCGGGCACGGGCGCGATCTCGCCGAACGTCGGGAAAACGCCGTCGGTCATGACCAGGGGCCGCTGCCCGGCTTTCAATTCGGCTTTCAGCTTGGCCCGCAGGTCGTCGGGATCGCGGTGCCTGAAGACGAAGACGGGCTTGCCCGTCGTCCGGATCCCGTCCCGGATGCTGAAATGCGACGTCTCGTCGATGAAGGCGGCGTCGTATTCGGCGGCCAAGGCCTGGGCCAGGAACAGGGCGTTGAAATACCCGGAGACGAAATAGACCGCCTCCTCCGTTCCGAAGAACGCGGCCAGCCGCTTCTCCACGTCCAGCAGGACGGGGTTGTTGCCGAAGCCGGAGCGGGTCGTGGCGCTGTGCGTGCCCTGCTTGAAGGCCTCGATCCCGGCCTTCATCATCTCCGCGTTGCCGTGCAGGCCGAAATATCCCGTCCCGCCGAAATAGAGGTATTTCCGGCCGTTGATGACCGTTTCGGCGCCGGGGGCGCTCTCCATGATGAAGGGCACGGCCTGCCCTGTGGCCGGGTCGACCGGGGCGGCGTATTCCTCGGCCGCGTCCAGTCCGGTTTTCATCAGCAAGATGCCAAGGGCGGATGTTTTCAAGAAGTCCCTCCTCGTCGTCCGTTCAGTCATGGCGGCCTCCCATTCCCGTGTCGAAATCATATGTTCGCGATTTCCCCTTGTCAACCCGCCGGCGCCATTGCAAAACCCGAACCGTTTCCATACCATTAGACATTCCCAGGGTCCCGACAAGGAGTGTCCGGCATGAGCATGACGACATCGGCCACGATCATCCTGGCGGTGATGATCGCGGCCTATATCATCGCCAAGGTCCTCAAGCTGTCGACCGAGCTGTCGATGTTCGCCGCGGCGCTTCTCGGCGGCCTGGCCGGCGGCGCCGGGCTTCCGGCGCGGCACATCGTCGAGGGCGCTTTCACCTACCTCGACATTAGCCTGATCTTCATCACGGCGACGCTGTTCATGAACCTGCTCAAGGAATCCGGCGGAGTGGCCTTCGTCATCCGCCGCATCCTGAAGCGCTTCCAAAACCACAAGTTTCTCCTCTTCACCATGCTGGCCGTGCTCATGATCATCCCCGGCGCCCTGACCGGCGCGGGCAGTGTGACCGTCCTCATCGTCGGCGGCCTGGTGGCCACCGTGCTCAACTACATGGGCCTCTCCAAGCCCAAGGTCGCGGCCATGATCTTCATCTGCGCCGGCATGAGCGCCGCCGCGCCCCCGGTCAGCCTGTGGGCCATGCTGACCGCGGCCGGCGTCAACATGCCCTACGTCGGGTTCTTCCTGCCGCTCATGATGCCCTGCCTCCTGCTGGCCATCGCCACAATGTTCATCCTCGGCTGGAAGGCCAAACCGGCCGACCTGGACCAGGCCCTCAAGGAACTGCCCGAGGCGCCCGCCGGCATGAATTGGCTCAAGGTGGCCCTGCCCTTCGCCGTCTTCTTCGCCCTGCTCACGGCCGGCCGCATCTGGCCCTTCTCCTTTCCGATCATGGGGCTGCCGCTCCTCTTCGCCTGCGCCGCGGCCTTCACCCTGATTTTTTCCCCGGTCAAGATCGCCTTTTTCGAAACGGCGCGCCGCACCGTCCACCAGCTCCTCCCGCTCATCGGCACGCTGACCTGCGTCGGCGTCCTGGTCCAGATGATGACGCTCGTCGGTGTGCGCGGCCTCATCGCCGTGACCGTGGTCACGCTCCCGGTCCTGGTCGTCATGGCCACGCTGTTCATCACCCTGCCTATTTCCGAATCCGTCCTGATGTGGGGCGCCGCGCCGGTGCTGGGCGTGCCGCTCGTTCTCCTCTTCAACACCATCAACCTCAATCCCATCGTCGCCCTGGCCGGCATGAGCCTCATCTGGCCGCTGGGTGACGCCATTCCGCCTACGGCCATCATCGGCCGCCTGACCGTGGAGACCGTGGGCATGAAGGAAAAGTACTCCACGTTCCTCAAGTATTGCCTCGTCCCGGCGATCCTCATCATCGCCGTCGGAACGCTCATGGTCGTCTTCAGCAATAAGCTGGCCTTCCTGACGGTGTTTTAAGAGGAGACCCCGATGATCATCACCGTCCTCTACTATCTCCTGGTCGCCTTCACAGCCGGCCTCCTGATCTGGAACCTGGTTAAGAGCCGCAAGTGGCAGGAAGAGGTCCTCACCATGATCGTACTTCTGCCCTTCCTCCTCCGGCTCCTGCGGCTGAAATAAAGGACAACGACGATGGCCCGCAAGACGATCATCATCGCGCTGGGGCTCGTCCTGGGCGTTCTGGCCGGACTGAGCTTCTACCGAAGCCGGCACCTCAGGGAGCCCGTCGTCCTCGGACCCGGCGTCACGGCCGTGAAGACCCTGGGCGAATATTTCGCCGGAATCAAAGGCACGACCAACGACGCCAATGTCTACATCCTCGAGGGCGTAAAGCCGGGAGGGACGATCCTCGTCCTGGGCGGCTCGCACCCCGAGGAACCGGGCGGACGGCTGACCACCTGGCTCCTGGCCGAAAACGCTCGGCTCGAACAGGGCCGTTTGATGGTCATCAACTCGGCCAACAGAAGCGCCACCACCGTGACCCGGCCGAGCGGCGCCTACCCGGCCGATTACACCATTCCCACCGCTTGGGGCGGACAGAAATTCCGCATGGGCGACCGTTGGTCCAATCCCCTCGACCAATGGCCCGATCCCGAGCTGTTCATCCATTACCCCAGCCGCCAACAACTGGCCTACATGGACATCCGGAATCTGAACCGGGCCTACCCCGGCCGGCCCGACGGCACGCTGACCGAAAAGACCTGCTATGCCATCATCCAGATGATCCGGAAGGAGAAGATCGACATCGTCATCGACCTCCACGAGGCCGAGCTGCAGTATCCCGTCATCAGCACCATCGTCGCCCACCAGAAAGGCCAGGACCTGGCGGCCATGGCCTCCATGGTCCTCTCCGGCGAGGAATTCAAGATAGGGGTCGAATACTCCCCCCAGGCCCTGCGCGGGCTGTCCCATCGGGAGATCGGCGACAACACCGACGCCATCTCGCTTCTCTTCGAATCGCCCGAGCCTTTCCTGGACGCGACGCGCGGCCGGACCGACGCCAAGCTTTTATTGACGGGGCAGGACGAATTCGTGGTCCGGGCCGGCAGACGCGGCCTGCTTTTCGAAAAGATCGACGAAAAGGGCTGGCCGATCGCCCTGCGCGTCGGACGGCACTGCTCGACCATCCTGTCCGTGGCCGACCTCTGGTCCCAGGACCACGCCGACCGGGCCGTCGTCATCAAGGACGTGCCGAAATACGCCGAAGTCGTCGCCAAGGGGGTTGGGGCGTTCCTCCACGACCCGGCCAAGGCGGACCCCAAGAAGATCTATTACGAATGAAAATGGACGGGGCACGATCCCGATTTGAGAAAAAAGCGCAAAGACTCCGTCTTTCCGGTTGGAGGAAAGACCGCATCAAAGCCGATTTGACGGGCGATTTGGATTTATGTATCCTAGATCCATATTCTGGAGACATATTCCATGCACAAAACAACCGTTGAAATCGACGATCGCCTGCTGGAGGAAGCTGTGAATCTCTCGGGAGCAAAAAGCAAAAAAATGGCCATCGAGGAAGGTCTCCGCGAGCTGATCCGCTCTATCCAACGAAAACGCCTGAAAAAAGAGCTGGGAACCTATGATCTGGATCTCACGGTCAAAGATCTCGAACGGATGAGGCGGGATGAGTGAATTGGCCCTGTTCGATACCTCCGCCTGGATCCAGGCTTTGCGGAGGGATTACGATCCGACGGCGAAGTCTCTCCTGGAAAAATTCTTGGACGAAGACCGGCTGTTGATCGCCCCCGTCATCAAAGTCGAGCTTCTGGCCGGCACGCGCTCGGAGGGGGATTATCTCCGCCTGAAATCCCGTCTCGACGCGATTCCCGAAATTCCCATCGGGAAGAAAACCTGGGAGGAAATCCAGGAGCTGGCTTATCGTTTGCGGCGGAACGGCCTCGAAATCCCGCTCGTCGATACGATCATCCTGGCCTGTGCGCAAATCGCCGGAGCGCGGCTTTATCACAGGGACGGGCATTTTGAGATGGCGAATAAATTCGTCCGGGTGCCCATGACCGATCTCCGCCGGGAATCTCGATCTCCGAAGCCGTCCTGATATCGATCAATCGAGCCAGCTGTCCAAAAAACGCTTTCTCGGGCTTTCGAAAACGACGGTTTTCGGATTGAATCGATCGGGCCGCCAGCGGCCCAGCCATGTCAACTGGCCCTGGGAATTGTCCCGTTTTTTCAGCGCTCGGATGCAATCGTAATAGCCGGGGACAGCCCCGCAGTCTTCAGGAGGACAGGCCAACTCACCGTCTAGACAGGCCGGATATCGTCGGCGGCCATCTTTGGGCAGGACGTCTTCCACGGTGACGTTATGGATCCAGTCATCGCCGAAATCATAAATATATCGCGCCTTGTCACCTTTCTCGGACAGATAATCCTTGATCGGAACTTCGGTTCCATAAATCGAAGGCTCCTCTCCGATATCGGGATCCAGGAACGGCGGGCAATCGATTCGAATCAAATGTCTTTCTCCCTGATCGGTGGGGATTTCGAACATATGAAGATGGGAATCCGTCCAACCCATGGCGTTTTGAATCGCCACGTGAAGATCGTAAAATGTATAGCTTTCGGGCACCTGAATGCGCCGCCAAACGGGTGGGCTCGTCCCCGCAAGGACGATACGAAGTTGGATCACTTTTTTAAACGGCCGTCGCCGGGGTGAGGTGAAGGAAATCTCGATTTCGTCCATCTGGCTTTCTTTTATTAATTATGATCCCGGTCGGCCATGTTTGTCCAGATCGGCTCTCTCCCATTCGGCGGCCAAAAAATGCCCGCATCGAGACCATGGACCTCTCCATCGCCGCACGAGGGTGTTGAATAACGTTTGCGGATGGGATAAAAGTGATGGGTAACTACGGGGAGCAGTAAATATGTTACATAATCCTTACTGCTCCCCGAGTACTAGCCGGGCGGCAAAGACATCCGGGGTCAACTATATTCCGCCCGGCTTAGTAAAAGGAGCTCCCCATGCCCATCCCCGGCTTGACGATCATCGGCGAATCGATCAACGACTCCGTCCCCTCGACGAAGAAACTGTTCGACGCCAACGACATTCCCGGCCTTCTGGACCTGGCCAAAAGCCAGGACGAAAAAGGGGCCGGCTATCTCGACGTGAACGTGGGGGCGCGCTCCCCGGAATTCATGACCGGGATGGTCCTGGCCGTCCAGCGGGTCACGGCCAAACCGCTGTCCATCGACACGCCCGACCCGGACCTGGCCCGGGCCGGTCTTATGGCCTATGACACCTCCCGCGCCGGCGGGAAGATGCCCATTTTGAATTCCATCTCCCCCCTGCGCACCAATCTCTTCGACCTGGCCGCGATCCAACCGTTCCAGCCGATCCTCATGGCCTGCGAGCGGCTGGAGGACGGCGAAGGCCGCCCCAACCGCACGGCCGAGGAGACGTGGCGGACGGCGCGCGCTTTGCTCGACGAGGCCCGGCGGCGGATTCCCGGTTTCACCGGCGACCAGGCCCTCATCGATCCGGGCATCGCCCCGATCGGAAGCGACCACGAGGGGCAATTGAAACGGGTGCTGGAGACCCTGGCCCTGATCCACGCCGATCCGTCGTTCATCGGCGTGCACGTCTCGGTCGGATTGAGCAACTTCACCGTCATGCTCCCGTCCAAGCGGGCGGACGGCTCGGCCGTCAAAGGCCCGCTCGAAAGCGCTTTCCTGACCCTGGCCATGCCCCTCGGGCTGGACACCATCATCGGCTCGACGATGCGGAAATACGAGATCCTTCCCGACGATCACCCCGCGCTCACCTGCCTGCGAGACATCCTGGCGCTGGACGGATTCGACGCCATCATGCGGGTCAAGGATTTCTATTTATAAGAAGCGTTCGTGAAGCATCCTATCGACAACAAGGTCTACCACGTCGAGATCCTGACGCCGAAGCTTGCCGCCCCGGCCATCGAGGACGATCTGGCCAAATTCGGGAAGAAATACCGCGCCGTCATCGACGCCGGATATGTCGTCTGCATCACCGACAACCCCATGGGCCACCTGAGCGTCACGGCCATGGAGGCCATCGAGGCGCTGGAGCTTCCCGTCCACCCGGACCAGCTGTGCGTCCACCTCAATACGTTCCATACCAAGAAGGACTTCGACGCCATCCTGCGCACCGTCCACGACGCGGGCGGCCGCGACCTCTTGATCGTCTCGGGCGACGGCAACCAGCGCCTCCATCGCCTGGAGCCCGACGAGGTTGGCATCGACTGCCAAACGGTGACCTCGGTCGAACTCCTCCGTTACATCGACCGCGAATATCCCGGCCTCTTCCATTGCGGCGTGGCCTTCAATCCCTACGAGCCGCAGGACCACGAGCTGGCCAAGATGGAGCGCAAGGTCGAGGCCGGCGCGCGGTTCATCATCACCCAGCCGATCATCGGCCGGGACGGCCGGGTGGATGCGCTCCGACGTTTCGGCCTCCCGGTCATCCTGGACGCCTGGATGTCCAAGAAACTCCATCTTCTTTCGGAGTGCGTCGGCGCGACGATCCCTGAGGGGACGCCCTACAACCCCATCCAGAATCTGCGTGACTTGAGGGCCTATTTCCCGGACTTCGGGCTTTACTTGGCCCTGCTGGGCTTCAAGACGCAGTTCCCCCTCCTCAAATCGATCTGGGCATAGGACGTCAGTACCTCCAGCCCAGAACGGCTCGGGCGAAGATGTTCATCATAATCGGCACGGCATAGATTCCGGCCACCGCGGCGAAGCGCCGGGCCGTCGTTTTGAGCTTCAGCACGAGGATGATCGCCACATAGAAATGGAAATAGCCGATGAGGAAGATCAACCAGATCCCCCCGAAGGAGCGGTTCCAGAACGGATATTCCCAGACCAGGAGGCCGCCCTTGTTGAGGAGGATCTCGACGAAGACGCAAAACGCCGAATATCCCGCCGCCCAGAACCAGCGGTCGGGCAGGCCGAGGATTTTCGTTCTCGGATTGTCGTCGAGGGTATGGTAGAAGATGATGCCCGAGATGGCGAACATGAACATGATCTCGATGTTCCAGCCGACCATCGTCTGCAGGGCCGTTTCGCCGGGCGCGGTCCAGAGGGCGGAACGCTTGGTCAGGATGAGGACCCAGCCGTTCCAGGTCTCGTTGAAGAAGTCCATTCCGAAGAGCGTCAGGCCGGCGATGATGGCGTCCCAATTGCCGGTGCGGCGGGCGTTCTTCATTTCCTTGACGTAGATATAAAAAACTACGGCCAGGAGCGGGATGACGTACCACTTGAGCATGGAGAAATCCCAGAGTCCCGAAAGCGCGGCCTGCGATGCTGCGGTCATGGAAGCCCTCCTCCCCGGAGATATGCCGCCAAATTAGCACGAATCCGGCGCGGGTGTAAAGAGAATCGGGACACGCGGCGAGGCCGACGCGTGAAAAGGGCGGCCGGGCGTCAGCCGGCGCCGCCGCGGAATCGATAGCCCACCCCGTAGACGGTCTGGATGAAGCGGGGTTCGGCCGGATCGTCCTCGATTTTCTGCCGCAGCTTGGCGATGTGCTGGTCGAGCGTCCGCGTCGTTCCCTCGTAGCGAACGCCCCAGATCTCGTCGAGGAGGGCAAATCGTTCGACGACCTCCCCGTGGTGGGCCTGGAAGAAGCGCAGCAATTCGATCTCCCGAGCCGTCACCGAGAAGCTTTGGCCGCCCTTCGTCCCCGTGAACGTCTTGGGATCGATGCGCACATCGCCGAACTCGATCGGCCGGACGTCCTTGGCCCCGGTCGCCCGGGCCGCGGCCCGGCGCAGGGCCGCCCGGACGCGGGCCAGAAGCTCGCCGACGCCAAAGGGCTTGACGACGTAATCGTCGGCGCCCAGCTCCAGGCCGACGACCTTGTCCACTTCCTGGCCCTTGGCCGTCAGCATGACGATGGGAGTCAGGGCGTCCTTGCGGCGGATCTCCCGGCAGACGTCCAGGCCGCTCTTCTCGGGGATCATGATGTCGAGGAGGATCAGGGCCGGCGTCTCGGATTGATACGCCCGCAAGGCCGCCCCTCCGTCCCTGACCGAGCGGACGTCATACCCTTCGCCTTCAAGCAAATCGACCAGGCCGGTCAGGATGGCCGGGTCGTCCTCGACGATCAGGATCTTTTCTTTGCTCATCGCGGTTTGGCCTCGGGCAGGATGATGCGGAAGACCGACCCTCCCCCGTCGCGAGGCAGGCATTCGATGTCGCCGCCGAGGTCGCGGGCGATGCGGCGAGCGATGGTCAGGCCCAGGCCCGAGCCGGGGACACGCGCGGTCAGGGAGCGGTCCAGGCGATAGAATTCCTTGAAGATCTTGCCGGCCTCGGCCGGCGGGATGCCGATGCCGCGGTCCTTGACTTCGATGCGGATGGAGCCGTCCGTTCGCCTGATTTCGACATCGATGCTTTTAATCGAAAGGGAATATTTCTCGGCGTTGGACAGGAGATTGAGCAGGGCCTGGCGGAGCGCCTCTGCGTCGGCCTCGACGACGGCCGGGCCCGCGGCGTTGGCGAAGGCCACGGAAAAGCCGGCTTGTTCGAGCCGTATGCGCTCGTTCTCGACGACGGCCTCGGCCAGAAGGCCGGCGTCCAGGCGCATCTTGGAGTAGGTCCGCTTGCCCTTCTCCATCTTGGAGAAATCCAGCACGTTGTTGATGAGCCGCGTCAGCCGCTCAGTCTCCGAGACCATCAACCCCAGATAGGTGCGCTGTTTTTCGGCGTCGGGCTGGCGCCCTTCCTTGAGCATCTCGGAGAACATGCGGATCGAGGTCAAAGGGGTTTTGAGCTCATGCGAGACGTTGGTCACAAAAGTCGTCTTCTGCCGGGCCAGGACCATCTCGCTGCGCAGGGTGTTGAGGATGACCGTGCCCGAGGCGGCGATGACGACGAACATGCCGGCGATGAGGATGCCCATCAGGAGTCGGGTCCCCCGCGCCTGCGAAGCCAGAGCGCCGGGATCGGCGGGATAGGCGGCCGCCTCCCAGCGGGGCAGAATTTCGCTCACCTCGCGGGCCAGAAGCGGCCGGCGCCAGTCGCGCGTGCTTCCGCCTTCGGGAATGACCAGGGGCCGGCCGTTCTCGTCGAGAACGGTCAGGATACGGGCCGGCGAGTAGACGGCCGGCAGGCGGCCCAGGAGGCGCGACTTGGCCGCGGCATCCTCGACGACGCAGCCGACGATGCGGCCGGAGGCCTGACGCTTCCAGAAAAGGAGCGTCAGCTTGTCCTCGATGAACCGCGGAATGAGTCCTTCTTCCCTCCCCGCCGTGACCTCGCTGAAGCGCTTGGGTTCGGAGATATAGATGGACTCGGGCCGGTTCGCCCCGGCGTCCGCTTTGAGCTGAAAACCGGCTCCGGGCGACACCGTGCGCGTTTCGGCCTTCTGGCCTTTTTTAGCGGCCTCATCGTATACCCGTTTGCGTGCGGCGTCGTTCTGTTCGAACTCGGCCAAGGCCTGCTGATCCTGTTGGATCTCCGACACTTTGGCCAAGGCCGTTTGGACGGCCTTATTTTCGGACGCCTGCGTCTTCGCGGCGGGAGGCGCAGAGAGGAGGCGCGGAGTGGCGACGGGGGCCGCTCCGCGAGTCGAACTATCGGGCGCCGCGGTTTTTTCTTTAGCGTCAATCTCGCCGGCGCCTCCGCCCTTGCCGAGGGTGGCCGGCGGTTCATGGATCTGGTCTCTATAGAGAAGCGCCACGTTCTGGAAGATGGGTGTCGGCTTCAAGTCCGTGACAAATTCCCGGTTCCAGTTGAGAAAAGACAGATCGCTCCGGGCCAGGAAGGAATCGCGGGTCGGCCAGAGGATGCGGAAATCCGCGGAGAGAAGAAAGGGGACGCCGACGAGGGGCGACATCTTTTTCCAACCAGCCAGGGCGGCGCGCGGGTCGGAGCCCGCTTCGGCGGGGGCCGTCGTCGTGAGTTCATCACCCATGCGCCGGATTTCGTCCTGCATCATGGATACGGCGTGGGTCAGCTCGACGTCGAGCGCACCCTGCAGGCGTTTCTCCAGGAAGGCTTCTTCGCGGTCGATCGCCCGGACGGCCAAAACGGCCAGGACGGCGCAGGGAACGAGGACGGCAGCGAAGAAGAGGAGCCGCAGGTGCTTTTTCATGCCCGCTCTTCCTTCTTATGATCACGCCCTCGTCCTCGGTCCTCGGGGGAAAATCCAAAGGACTGAGAGCGCGTACTGGCGCGGTCTTTTATTAAATGTTGTCTTGTCGCGCCTGTGCTAGTTTATTATATTCGCCCTTTTTTATCTAATCACACGCCTGCGCTGCCCTCGGGAAAAAGCCCCGAGGACTGGCGCCAATCTTTAATGGGCAGGTTTTGTTTTGCCGCGCCTGCCCCCATCCTCCGGCGCACGGCCGGAGGATGGGGACTGCGAAAATCCATTTAACGAATAACACGTATGCGCTGCTCCGGGCCTTCGGTCTCGATCACTTTTTTGAGGCCGCCCTGTTGGGCGAAGGCGGCCAAGTGAACGACGGCGCCGTCGAACGCGAGGGCCTGGACGGTGACGTCGTCGTCGAGGCAGGAATATTCAATGCCCAGGTCCAAGCTCTTCTTCTGTTGATAGTTCTTGTCCACGAGCGCCTTCAGGAAAGTCGCGGCCGACGCCTGGTCCAGCTTGCCTGTTCCTTGATGCCCGATGGCGGACAACGCGGACGAGCGCAGGATCTTGGGCCATTGCTTCTGGAACAGGACCGCATCGGCGAAAATGTCCGCGCTGACGATTCGTCCGCCCAGGGCAATGACGACTCCGACGGTGTCCTTCATCAGGCGAGGGATGGCCGACATTTTTTCCTCGATAGCCTGGATTTTCCTCTTGTTGCCCTCGGCCTCATAGGCGTCCTGGTAGGCGCTGGTGGGCGAAGCCACGCCGACCCGGGCGTTCTGCTCGGCCACGCTGTTCCAGATCTCGGACTGGGCCGTTTCGCCCTTGCCGGCGGCCTTGGCCCGTAGGTCATACGTGCCGATATTGTTTCTGGTAGTGAAATTCGGCGTCACGGCCGTCCAGCGCCCGTGTTCGACGCAATAGACGGGAACGACGAGGTTCCGCGTCCCGGGGCCCAGGAGCAGGTCCGAGGCCAGGATGCGGTCCTGGCGGGCGCCGGTCAGGATCTCCCCGCCCATGATGTAGATCGTGCGCTTGGACAGGTTGGAAATCCGGACTTGGGGGACCCGGCCGCCGTCGAGCTCGCCGATCTCGATCCAGCCGTTCTTGACGGCCTCGTCGAGCATGACGAAATCGCCCGGCCTGGGGGTATCCGTCCGGTAGATCGGGACGATCGTCAGGGCCTGATGGGCCACGGGCCGCCCGACTTCCAACAGCTTGATCAGCGCGGAAATCGGCCCGCCCTGGTCGCCCGCGGCGTGCGGCGCCCGCAGGCCGAGGAGGAGCGCCGCGCCCAGGGCCAAGCCGCCTAAAAGCAGCCGTCGGCCCCGTCCCTTGGTGACTGTGGTGGTATTGGTGTTCATTGGTTTTGACCTCCGTCACACTCAACATACGCGCGATCGGTCCGGCGATTGTCACCCAAGGGCAAAACGATTGTAAAAGAATTGTCACGCCGCGCCGGGAGGATCCCGGATAGAGGGCCGGGAGAAGAATCGGATCGGCTTCAGCGGCGGACGTTGAGCTCCTGGATCGACCAGTGCATGGTCCGGTGGAAGGCGGTCAATCGGATGCGGATGTAGCGCACGACCCGGGGCGGGAAAACAACGAGCATTTTATAATGGCGGAAATCCTCGATCGTCGCCGCGGTGACGTCGGGAACCCCCACCGGGACGCCGGCCAGATCGAACCACTCGGTCTTGTTGAGGGACCCCTCGATGACGAAGGCCCGCGGATAACCAAAGGGATCGCCGCCCTGGAGGAGCTCGATCTGCCCGACTTCGGCCTTGGCCGTCAAATCGATCAGGACGAACTCCCCGGCCGCCTGGGTCCCTTTCGACGTCCAGCCCGAATCGAGGTTGCCGTCGACAGCCAAGCGGGCCTGTTGGCGGTTGGTTTTCGTCGTGACCAGCCAGGCGTTTCGGTTGGGGACTTCCCGGCCGAGAGTCGGCTGCGGCTCGGGCGCGGCCGGTTTCAGCCGGAAAAGATAATCCCCGTCGGCCGAGGCCAAGGATTCCGCCTGGTCGGGAAGCCCGACCAGGGCCTTGAGCATGGTCAGACCGTCGTCGGCGCGGTGGGCCCGGGTATGGATCAGGATGTGATCGATGCCGAGGTCCCGCAGGAGCTTCAGGGTCCGCGCCGCGGGGAATTCCTCCATGGCGTCGCGAAGAACGGTATAGCCCGGCGGGTAATAGCCGCTGTAGCCGTTGGCCGTCCGTTTGCCGTGGATCATCGAAAAGTACATCGGCAGGACGTTCCGCCAATCCTCCTCGATCCAGGACAGCGAGGGCATCGGCAATTCGATGAGGACGGCCGAATCGGGCAGGGCCCGGACGGTTTGATAAATCGCTGAGATCCGATCGCCGAGGGGGACGGGGGCGAGAGGGATCGGGCGATGGGCGTAATCGGCCAGGACGAGAAGCGCGATCAGGCCGACCAGACCAAAGCGTATCGCCCGCCCGCGGATCCGGGAAACGGACCGGGTCACGGCCCAGCCGGCCAAAACCGCCAGGCCCAGCATCAGGACCACGACGAACCGGCCGGGAGCGCGCAAACCCTGGAAGCCGGGAATGAACTTCCAGAACAGGAGATAGGGTCCGGTGAACAGCGGCCGATCGTTCAGACGGGCGATGGGCCCCAAGGACATCAGGAAGGCGAAAAACACGGTAAACAGGAAGAAGCGGACCGCCAGGCTGGACGTACTCGCCCGTGGTTTATATCCACGGTCGAGTACGGCGGAAGTAGACCCCCAGGCAAGGCCCGGGGCCCCGGCCGCCGTCGACGGCGGGGTGCTGTTTGTTTTCCGCCTGCGCCAAGCCCAGAAGAAGCGGGCGGCGCAGAAAACAGCCAAGACGATCGGCAGGGCCCCCCATTGAAGTTCGCCGAGTTTCCCGTGCGGCTTATGGATCTGGAGCCCCAAAAGAAGGGCCCAAAACAAAAACGCGTCCCAAACAACAAACGCCGTTTTCCGCTCGGCGCGGACCTCCCGCCGATAGCCAACGGCATAGAATACGGCGCCGGCCAGGGCCAGAAGTACTGCGACGAGGCCGGGATAGAGAATCCACTCGGACGATTCCTGGCTGGGCAGAAGGAAACCCCAGAAGAGGGTCCCGCGGGCGATGGAGGTGAAAAATTGGAATTGCGCCGAATAGCGCAGGACTTCATCCAGGTTGCGGCTGAACGACATCTGGTCGTGGACCAGGACGAAAGGCAGGTAGAAGGCGACGAGAAGCGGCACGGCGACCAAGGCCAGGGTGGCCGCGCTTCGCCAGAAGCCGGGGCGTCTAACCGCGTTGGTCTTGGCCGCGATATAGATCGTCCCCAAGGCGGCGAACGGCGCGAAGTAGGCTCCATAATAGGCACAGCACCATGTTTGCAGGACGAAATAAACGCCCATGCCGAAGGCATGACGCCAAACCGGCCGGTCGGCCCATTTGAAGAGGGAGAGGAAAAAGAGCGGCATCCAGCCGAAAAAGAGAAGCTCCAGATGGCTGAGATGGGCGAACCGGTAGTTAAAAAAAGCGTAAATCAACCCGGCCACGAAGGCCGCCGACCGGTCGCGGGTCAGATAGAGGACGAGCCGGTACGCCCCCCAGGCGCAAAGCAAATAAGAGGCCAGAAAGAGAATATTATAAGCCGCGATCATGCTCCCGGTCAGGAGGGCGAACGGCGCGGCCAGGAGGGCCAGACCCGGGATATAATCGGCATAGAGAAGGGTGCCGGTATGAGGGAAGAAATTATTGCCGTTGAAGAATTGGCCGAACCCGTGGAGTGCCTGCTTCATCTCCCAATTCATGGCCCAGATGGTGTAGAGCGGATCCCCGATATCGGACGGGACGGTCGATCCCAGGTGGAAAACCAGGGGATACGTCATCGTCAGGGTCAGGAGGAGGAAAAGCCCCAGGACGGTCAATTCCGGGACGAGGACGGAACCTTTTTTGGTCTTGAATGCGATCATGTAGGCCTATCGGGGACCGCAAGCGGCCCGCCGGAGGACGGAATCATAAGGGGCCGGGGCGTCTCTGTCAACCGGATTTGGGTCGCGCAACAAGCCGGATTTTAAGTTATAATTTCTCTTCATTCGTCCATTCCAAGGAGCTTGTTCATGCGCATTCATGATTCGATCCGGCTTCAGGTCCCCGACATTCTTCTGCCCAAGACGGGGACGGACTTAGCCAAATGGGCGGTCATCGCCTGCGATCAGTACACGTCCGAACCGCAATACTGGGATAAAGCCGCCGCCTTCGTCGGCGGGGCGCCGTCGACGCTCAACCTGATCTACCCCGAAGTTTATCTCCACGAATCCCATCCCGAGGACCGCATCGCCCGCATCCGTGAAGCGATGAACCGCTACATGGCCCAGGGGCTTTTCGAGAGCCGGGAGGGGTGCGTCTATGTCGAACGGACGACCGGCGACAAGACGCGCAAGGGCCTCATCGCCGCCCTCGACCTGGAGGCCTATGATTACCGGAAAGGCTCGTCGACGCTCATCCGGGCCACCGAAGGGACGATCCTCGACCGCATCCCGCCCCGGGTCAAGATCCGCGAAGGGGCGCCGATCGAGCTGCCTCACATCATGGTTCTCATCGATGATCCCGGCAACACGGTCCTCGGGCCCCTGACCCGGGCCAAGTCGCGGCTGTCAAAGCTCTACGATTTCGAGCTGATGCTCGGTTCCGGCCGCCTGTCCGGGTATCGCGTCGACGATCCGGCGGCGGAAGCCGGGGTCGTCGCGGCCCTGCGGGCCCTGGCCGATCCGGCCGCCTTCACCGGTCGTTACGGCCTCCCGGCCGGGACGCCCGTTCTCCTTTACGCCATGGGCGACGGCAATCACTCGCTGGCCACGGCCAAGACCATCTGGGAAAAAACCAAGGAAACGGCCGCCGATCCCCGGGCCGTCCCGGCCTCTTCCCTCCGCTATGCCCTGGTCGAGCTGGTCAATCTCCATGACGAAGCGCTGGTCTTCGGGGCCATCCACCGGGTCGCGTTCGAGGTCACCCCGGGACGGAGCCTTGTCGAAGAAGCGAAGATATTCTTCGGCGGCCGCGTCCGCTGGGAAAAGGCCTGCTGTGCCCACGTCATGCAGGAGACGGTCGACGAGCAACGCGGGCTGCCCCATAAAATCGGGACCGTCACCCGGGACGGCGCCGGCGTCCTGGAAATCGACGCCGCCGGCTCCAACCTGCCCGTCGGGACCCTTCAGAACTTCCTCGATGAGTTCAAGAAATCCGGAGGCCTGAAGGACATCGATTACGTTCATGGAGCGGAGCCGGTCTCGACGCTGGGGGCCAAGCCCGGGAACATGGGGTTCTATCTCCCGGCCATGCGCAAGGACCATCTGTTCAAGACCGTCATCCTGGACGGCGCCCTGCCCCGCAAGACCTTCTCCATGGGCGAAGCCTGGGAAAAGCGGTTTTACATGGAGGCCCGGCGGCTTATATAAACGGGAGCGGGCTAAGGAATTCCCGGAGCCGTCACGTCCGGGACGGATATTTCAATTCGCGAAATGTCACGGTGAAGGCCGTCCCGTTCGTTCGATCCAGTTCGATCGTCGCGTCCAATTGGCGGATGAGCAGGTTCACGATCTGAATCCCGAAGCTCTCGGCTTGGGCGAAATCCAGATCCTCCGGGAATCCGATCCCATCGTCCGCCACCCGGACTTCGATCAGGCCGCCCGTCCCGCGCTTCAGGGTGATTCGGACCACCCCGACTCGGTTCTCCGGAAAGGCATGCTTGAGGGCGTTGGAAATCAGTTCGTTCAGGAGCAGCCCGCAGGGTATGGCCGAGGTGATATCCAGGGTCACATCCTCAAATTCCGTTTCCAGCCGGACACGGCCGGGCTTGGCGCTATAGACATGGACTAGGTGAAGCGCCAGACTATTGATGTACCCGCCGAAATCGATCCGGGACAGTTGGCCGGCTTGGTAGAGTTTTTCGTGAACGAGGCTCATGGACCGGATCCGCGTCTGGGCCTCTTTGAGGATGGCGCAGCAGCCTTCGTTCAGCGTATGCCCGGCCTGGAGGTTGAAGAGGCTGGAGATGACCTGCATGTTGTTCTTGACCCGGTGGTGGATCTCCCGGAGCAGGACCTCTTTTTCCCGCAACGAGACTCGAATCTCCTCCTCCGCCCGCTTGCGTTCGGTGATATCGCGCATGCTGCCCACGATTTTTTCCGGGCGCCCCTGAGCGTCGCTGCGGATCGTCGAGGTCAGCGAACAGGTGATCAGGGAGCCATCGCGGTTTTCGAGGGTGATTTCTTGGTCCGCGATGCGGCCTCGTTCCTGCAGGGTCGCCAGGAGAGCCTGTTGCTCACCGGAATCGGAATAGAAATCGGTCATCTTTCGGCCGAGGAGATCGTCCCGCCGATATTGTCCCTTCGACAGGATCCCGATCGACGGACTGACCTCCAGGATCGTGCCATCAATCGTTGTTTCGTAATACAAATCCTGCACATTTTCAAAAATACTGCGGTATTTCCGTTCGCTTTCACGCAAGGCCTGTTCGGCCTGCTTGCGTTCGATGGCCATGGCCACCTGCGACGAAACGAAAGATAGGATGTCCAACTCGCGCTTGCCGAAGCGGACCTTCTCCGCGTAGGATTGCACCACCATGACGCCGATCGTCCGCTCCCCGATCCGCAGGGGGATACCCAGCCAATCCACGGAATTCTCGCCCCTCAATTCGACTTGTCCGTGCCGGACAAGCATTTCGAACACCTGGGGCGGGGCCAACAAGGGCGCGCCCGTATGCAGGACGTATTCGGTCAGCCCGCGTCCGGTTTGACGGGGAGGGGGTGGAGCGTCATATTGATCGATGAAATAAGGAAAAGAGATTTCGTCCTTGGCCGAATCATGAAGAGCGATGTAGAAGTTGTCGGCGGGCAGCAGGGCGCCGATCGAATCGTGAATAGAACGAAACAATTCGTCCAACGAGACCGCCGAATTGGCCACATTGCCGATCTGGAAAAAGACGTCCCGCAGTTTCTCGGCCTGCTTGCGCTCGGTGATGTCGCGAACAATAGCCTGAAGGTAGTATTTACCCCCAATGCTGAAAGTGTTCAGGCCGACCTCTGCATCAAACAGAGTCCCATCGTAGCGACTGTGCTTCCATTCAAAGAACTGCTTCTGACCTCTGAGCGCCGCCTCGATCTTCTCCTGTGCTTTCTCTATGGATTTCCTTCCATCCGGCTGAACTTCCGGGGAGAAGCGGTAAGGAGGTTTCCCGATGATCTGTTCCCTGGTACAACCGAACATCTCCAGAGTCTTTAAGTTGCAGTCAATAAAGATGTTCTGATCCATCAAGAAAATAGCATCGTTGGCGGTCTCGAAAAGGATCCGGAACTTGGATTCACTCTCCAGCAGCACCGCCTCCGTCCGCTTGCGTTCGGTGACGTCATTAAAGACGGTGAGCATTGCCGGTTTGCCGGCGTAATGAAATGGAAAGGCTGATATTTCGACATCAATAGGTGTTCCGTCAAGCTTGATAAACTTTTCTTCCGCTAATAAGGCTGGACTTCCTTCGCTTATCGACTGTTGGATGCGTTTCAAAGCCAGTACCCGGTAGTCAGGATGCACAAACTCTATGACCGGCTTTCCGGTTAGATCAGCCGGGCCGGCCGCGCCGATGATTGTAGCGCTGGCCGGGTTGGCAAAGACGACGCGCCCCTGGCTGTGGACAACCACGCCATCGGGTAAAGCTTCCACCAGCAGGCGGTAACGTTCTTCGCTCTCGCGCAGTGCGTCTTCGGCCTGCTTGCGCGCCGTGATGTCCGAGACGGCCCCAATCCACTTCACCGGTTTTCCCGATTCATCCCGAATGACGGTGCCCCGATCCTGCCAATAGAGAAAGGTTCCGTCCTTCCGTTGCACCCGGCACTGCACGGAATACGGCTCCTCGGACTTCAATTGCTTCTCGATCGCCGCCAGAACGCGGTCCCGGTCCTCAATATGGAACAGGCTCGTGTACCCTTCCCAAGTCCGGGGAGCTTCGTTGGGTTGGTAGCCGAGGAGTTCGTCCACCTGTCCGATCCATTCCACGTGCGAACCGAGATCCCACTCGTAGATCAGATTCGTCGCCGATTCCGCGGCCAGGCGGAAACGCTGGGTTTTCGCCCTCTCCTGCTCAAGCTCGGCTCTCAGACGGACGATATCGACGGCGGAAAAATCCGCTTTCGGCGTCCCGGCTCCGCTGTTCAATTCATCCGACATCGGATCGTCCAACTTATTGATCCATTCCGTTAAAGAATAATCCGGCCACGCGGTGATGTCAAACAAAGACGCTTCGTGTGTTCAGAGGATGTTCAGGACCTTTAATGGGGGGGGACTTCGATCAGATCGTTAAGGTCCGCCTGCGGCGGAGGATGAGCGCGGCCCCGCCGATCACACCGAGAAGGTAAACCGCCGCGGCCCGGACAACGGCCGGACGCGATCCGGTGCCGGGGGGTCCCCCGGACGGCGCCTGTTCGAAGGCGGGGAAGGGAAAAAGATCCCACGGCAGCCCGTAACGGTCGGCCAGTCCCTTCACGTATAAGAGATGAATAACCGGGATTCCCCGGGCGGCCATTTGCTGAATCAACCCTTGGCGGCCGGGAGGCGGGACGGACACGTCGGCGGAGGAGTTGAAGCCCGGACGGAGTTTCAAGATCCCGGGATCGGTCCCCATATTCACCCAGCTTCCCCCGACATTGACGAAGGCCTTGATTCCGGTCCCTCCGGCCCGCGCGTCATAGAGCGCCAGGCGCGCCCGCACATCGTCGGCCAAGGTCTTCTCCTCGATGAGGGCCAGGCCGGACGCGGCGATTTTTTTCCGCAGAAACGCGCGTCCCTCGGCCGTCATATCCCCTCCGGCGTCCCCTTCCCCTCCGACGGACGAAGCCAACAAATCGATCCGCAGGATCCCGCTCCGGTTCAGGCAGGCGACGGTCTCCAATCCCGTCCAGCGGGGATCGTTAGCGCCCCAATTCGAAGCGCCCAGGGACAGGATGGCCAGGGCGCGTGCGTCGATCGCCCGGACGGCGCAAAGCGCGGCGACGAACAAGCCCGGAAACGAGCTCGAGGCCCCCACGGCGACGGCATCGCCGCTCCGGACGCCCGCCTCGCGGAGCATCCGCACGACCGCGCCGGCGAACTGCGGGTTCGTCGCCGTCCGTTTGGCCTCGATCTGGCCGAGCGAAGTGGTGATGGGGGAATTTTCCAGGCCGACCAGGCCGGTGCGGTTGAGATCGGTCAGCGGATCGATGGGAACGCCGGCCGCCTCCCGTCCGGCGCGCACGGCGTCCAGCGACCGGGCCATCAATCGAACCGCCCGCTCGGCCTGATCGTCCGGACCGCTGCGCCGGCCGGGGGCGACCGAGAGGACGGCCAAAAAAAGCACGCTCCAGGCGCCCAAGGCCAGGATGATCCCGGCGGAAGTTCCTCGCCCGCGGAGGATTCCCATGTCAGACCCGGAAAACGAGCCGGGCCGCGGCGGCGGTCACCGCCACAGCGGTGGCCAGGGAGGCCAGGGTCGGCCAGAATTTTTGCCGGGCCAGCGTATTGGCCAGCAGGCCGGGAATGATCCAGCCGATGACCCGGAGATCGAGGGGAGCCGAAAACAATTTCGGCCAAAGGAAAAACCAAAGTTGGCCGATCAGCCCGCCCAAAAGGAGCATGAAGACAAACCGCCGCCGTCCGAAAATGAGAAAATGCCCGGACAGGAACCGGTTAGCGGCCAGCGTGATCAGGGCCGCGCCCAGCGTCGCGGCGATGCGCCAGGGCTGATCGGCGTACAGGGCGAAATAAGCGGGGACGATAATCCCCCCGGGCAGAAGTCCGGTGATTTCAACGGAGAGCAGGGCCACGGCCAGTCCGATCAGTATGGTCGTCGTCATCAGGCCGCCTCTCCGACGCGGTCCCAGTGATCGATGAGCGCCGCTCCGGCGCCGCCGATATTGCCCAGGCCGATGAAGACCGCGGCCGCGCCGGCCCGCGCTTCAACGGCGGCCATAATCCGCCGCGCGTCGGCGCCGGGCACCTCAAGAATGAATTGGCCCGGCCGGCCGCGGCGGCGCAGACGCCGGACGACCGGCGCGGCCTGCCGGCCGAGGACGGCGATCCCGGCGAACCCGGCGAAAAAGCCCGCCCCGGCCGCCTCCAGCCATTGGCGGGTGCGGTCCTCCCGGTCCTCGCGGAGATTCAGGATACCGATCCGCCGGTTCGGCAATCCGGGGCGGGCGGCCGCCAGCCGGTCCAGGGCGCGGCGGGTCGACTCGGGCTCGTTGGCGGCGAAGGCATTGACGGCATAACGGACGGGGCCGCCGGGGCCGCCGGGCCCGCCGGCTAAGCGCCAGATCCGGAGCGCGCCGAAATCCGGCCCGGCACCGGCCATCCCGGCCGCGGCCCGCTCGCCCGGGACTCCCAGCGCTTCGGCCGCGGCGGCGGCCAGGCGATAATTTTCGGAGAACTCGATGCTCCCTCCGCTCCGGTCCGGCGGGCCGCCTTCCGGGGTGCCCTCGGGAACAAGCAGGATCCGGGCGCCGGCCGAACGAGCGGCAGCGTGGAAGGCCGGGTGGTCTTCCCCCGCCGGCAGAATGACTATGCTTCCGGGTCCTATGGCCGCGGACAACGAAGCGGCGACGGCGTCGCGGGTCCGGCCCATCTCTTCGCGATGATCGATCCGGACGTTCGTGATCACGAGAACATCGGGTTTCAAAATCAGGGCCGCTTCGGCCCGCAGACATTCCGGCCGGATGCCCATCATTTCAACGACCAGGGCGTCGGCCCGCGCGAGCGCCGCCGCCCGCAGAACGCGTTTTTGCTCCAGGATGGACGGCGGGCCGGGCCGGACGATTTCCCTTTCCCCGCCGTCCGTTCCGATCAGGACGGGTTTCGATCCCGTCGTTTTAGCCAGGACGGTCCTCCCGTCCCCGCGGAGGGCCGCGGCGATGAGGCGGGTCACGGATGACTTGCCGCGCGTCCCGGTCACGGCCACGCGCCGGGGAATGCGCCGGCGCGCCGCCGACAGCGCCCGGCGCTCGGCCGTCAGGAAGGCCAGGAAACCGGCCAGGACGAGGGCCGCCGGAAAGAGACTATTCACCCGATTATTGTATTTTTTCTCCGCCCAAATGAACAGACCCGGACGGCCGACCGGGACCGGCCGGCAAGGTCAAGGGACGAGCCTTCGCGGCGGAAGTTGCCCCCCGGGCAAAGCCCGGGGCATCCGCCGGCAGTTTAAGCGCGCTCGCGGGTACTGTGGGAACGGATCCCCTGGTCAAGCCTGGGGCTCCTGCCACTGCCCCGGCCGCCGTCGACCTTCGCATTCTAAACATTGAAGAGGAAGCTGAGCTTCAACATCACCGTCCGGTCCTTGACGTAGCCCGCGGGGCCGATCCGCCGGCTCTCGTTGTAGATGAAATAGACGTTGGCGCCCGGCTTGTAGATCCAGCGGACGAGGACGTTGCTTTTGAACATCTCATCCGCATCGTTCCATTGCAGAAACGCTTTGGCGTATAGGTCGGGCGAAAACGAGTAGATCAGCCGCGCCGCGCCGATGTTGGTGTCGAAATGACCTCCGGGCACGGGTAGGGCGAAGGCGTTGCGGTTGTAGATGAGCTCCAGGCTGAAATTGCGGCTGGCCTTGATGTTGCCCTGGACCCGCAGGCTCGTCAGGCGGCCGTTGTAGAATCCCCCCGCGTCGAGCTCGGCTTCGGCCGACAGGTCGCGGCTCCGGTCGGAATTGAGCATGCCCACGAACATGTCGAATTTGTGCGCACCCGAAGGAATGAAAACGCCGCTCTCGATCTCGAACGGCTCGGTCAGGAACTCGTAGCTGGACATGAGCCCGAAAAATAGCTCGGTCCCGTTCTGGAAGATGTTGAAGGCCCCCAGCAGGTTGTTGCGGGACTGCAGAACCCCGGCGTGGTCCTCGATATAGGTGAAATTCTCTATGAAATAGGTCTGGCGAAGCCCGAGGAAATCGGGCCGCGGGGCTAGGGCGAAATTCGCCCGGAGCTTGCGGATATCCGTCCGCGGTACGAAGCCCATCTCGGCATTGAACCCGGCCCCGATGTCCGTGTAGGACACGTCCCCTGAGAGGAGATCGCTGTTCCAGATGAGGTCGAGGTGGCCGGCCCAATCTTCGCCCCGGCGGCCCGGACTGAATGTCCTGGCCAGAAAGCCGGTGCCCTGGAAGTTCGGCCCGAAGGCCAGATTGAAGTCCAACCCCGCAGCCCTGTTGTAGGGGTCGGCCCCGCCGAGCGGGTCTTTGCTCAGGCCGATGACGCCGATCGAGCTTTTCTCGAAAATGTCGCTTTTCAGGCGGACCAAGGAGAAATTGGTCCGGGCCAGGGAGATCCGATTGTTGTCGTCGTCCAGGTAGGATAACCGGTCGGTGACGATGTTCAGGACGCCGAGATCGAACGGGCCGGCCTTGCCGGTGACTTTGATCCCGCCCAGGAGCGGCACCGTCCGCCCGTCGTCGGTCAGGCCGATCGTCCGGCTGAAGAAGAGCATCGTCGACGGCGGCTCGTGCTCCTGGAAGCGCTCACCGAAGCGAAAAATGTCCGCTCCCTCCAGGAAGAATTCCCGCTTTTCCGGATAGAAAAGGCTGAAACGGGTCAGGTTGAACTGCTCCTGGTCGGACTCGACCTGGGCGAAATCGGTGTTGACGGTCAGGTCGGCGGTGATATTGGACGTCAGCCGGGCTTTCAGATCCAGGCCGGCGTTGCCTGCTCCGGCCAGCGGCTCGCCGCGATCGGCCTGGCTCGCGCCTCCGATAAGGTAGGGCATGATCTGCAGGCTCTTGCCCTGGCGGATGTCCTCCAGCCCGTCCAAATGGCCGAAAAAGGAGACCCGGTACTTGCCCATGAAGCCGTAATCGCGAAGGACGGGGACCCAGAAGTCTTCCTCCTTCTTGCGGGCGATGCGGCGGCCGAAGTTGATCCCCCAGACCGGCCGGGGGTCCTTGCCGAAGCGCAAGGTATAGAACGGAATGGCGATTTCGGCCGTCCACCCCTGGCTGTCCCGGGCCGCCCGGCACAGCCAGATCCCGTCCCAATTCTTGTTGATATTGGCCCCCTCGTCCCGGATTAGGGCGTCAAACTGGCAGCCCAGCGGGTTGGTGGCGAAATAAAACGCGTTCCGGCTGTCGTGGTTGGTGTCGATGAGAATATCGATGAAATCGTTGGATTCAAGCTCGGCGTCCCGCCGCATCTCGTTGGCCACGATCCGGTCCGGTTCCCGATCGAAACAGCGGATGCCGAAATAGATGGTTTCCGCGTCGTAGAGGATGCGCGCCTCGGTGCGCTCGGTCGCCGGCTTGCCCTCCTCGGGTTCGCGCTGGACGAAGCCGCCGGCCCCGGCGGCATCGGCCCAGGCCGGATCGTCCAGCCGGCCGTCGATTTTCAAGGGTTGGTAGAGGCGCTGGACTTTGGCCCGATAGCTTTCGGGATTGACGGCGGCTCGGAGAAATCC
>Ga0315275_10000093_pt1 | contig 66419 bp, 58 predicted proteins | sample YL17G03_0_MG_FD_205557 | JGI IMG/M metagenome (GOLD analysis project Ga0315275, IMG submission 205557) | Sediment microbial communities from Yellowstone Lake, YNP, Wyoming, USA - YL17G03_0 | ecosystem: Environmental > Aquatic > Freshwater > Lake > Sediment | place: USA: Wyoming | collected... | reverse complement strand
TTTGGCATTTATGACGATTTAGCCAAAAATAGCCGTATTTATTTGACTGAACCGTTAGGTTATCTCGAATTCTTGAACCTCCTGTCGTCCGCAACTATGGTCCTGACGGATTCAGGCGGCATCCAAGAAGAGACCACCTTTCTTCAAGTGCCTTGTATTACGTTGAGAAGTAATACCGAAAGGCCTGTCACCGTTTCCATAGGTACCAATTACCTTGTAGGAGTGAACCCAGATAAAATCCTTGAAACCGCTTTTTCAATTCTGAATAAAAGGGAAAAAAGAGGCACGGTTCCGCCCCTTTGGGATGGAAAGGCCGGTAAAAGAATATTAGAGATTCTAATCAATTATTTGGAAAACGGAGGAAATTATTCCAAATCTTAAACAATTAGAGTTGTTTTACAATTTTACAATATGGGACATCGTAACAATTTATCGGCACGCAATATTCATTTAGCCTTAGATGCTGATCAGGAGAAATGGGATGCCTATGTATCCAGCAATTCGAATGCAAGTCCGTAACATCTTTTTGCGTGGAACAAAGCCGTGGGGAAAGGGTACGGACACGGGGGATATTACCTGATAGCAGAAAATGCGGATGGAACATGTTTGTTTTTCACGAAGCGGTTTTGCTCAGGCAGCCTTTATAAAAAGAGGTGATATCGTCCAGAGCGACATTACGCAATTCAAGTAACTCAACCAACTCAAATAACACAATTATAACACCCCAGCGGGGAGACAATATTAGGAGATAAAATCATGAAAGTCATCATTACCGGCAATATGGGGTATATTGGATCGGTGGTAATGGATCAATTGCGAGCCTCATATCCAGACTCTACGCTGGTTGGATTTGACATAGGGTACTTTGGTAATTGCATTACGAATAAAGATGTTCTCCCTGAATGGAAAATTGATTTACAATATTTTGGTGACGTCAGAAGGTTTCCTCAAGATATTTTGAGAGACACTGACGCAGTTGTTCACTTAGCTGCCGTATCAAACGATTCAATTGGCAACAGGTTTCAAGAGGTGACTCTGGATATCAATTATCATGCGAGTATCGAGTTAGCAAAGAAAGCAAAAAAGGCAGGGGTAAGATCATTTATTTTTGCATCCAGTTGCAGTATGTACGGGACCGCAGAGGATAGTGCAAGGAGCGAAAAGTCACCACTCAACCCCCTTACCGCCTACGCAAAATCTAAGGTTCTTACCGAGAAGGACCTGGAGCCTTTAGCTGACAAAAAGTTTGTGGCTACTTGTCTGAGATTCTCAACGGCTTGCGGGTGGAGCGATCGACTGAGGCTGGATCTGGTTCTCAATGATTTTGTGGCGTGCGCTGTTGCTTCGAAACGCATCACCATTCTAAGTGACGGAACCCCCTGGAGGCCCTTGATTAATGTGAAGGATATGGCACGGGCAATAGACTGGGCTATCACACGGGATGTATCAAATGGAGGAGAATTTCTGGCGGTAAATGTTGGAAGCGATGAGTGGAATTACCAGGTCAAGGACCTGGCGGCTGCTGTTGCTAAGGTTATTCTTGATATTGACATTTCCATAAACGAGGATGCTCAACCGGATAAGCGCTCTTATCGGGTGAACTTCGATCTTTTCAAGAAGCTGGCACCTGCCTACCAGCCGAGTATAGGCTTGATTGAATCGATAAAAGAGCTGAAGGACGGTCTGGAAGCCATGGGATTTAAGGATGGGGAGTTCCGCAATTCCAAGTATATGAGGCTTAATGTTTTGACTGAGCTTCAGAAAAAGGGACTGTTAAATGCAAAGCTCGAATGGATCAGGAAGTGATTCATCCGCTGCTTCCAACTCCCGGCTTACCGCTCACTGTTGACAGCTTACAGCTTACCGTTTACTGCTCACCGCTCACCGCTCACAGCTTACAGCTCACGGTTTACAGCTCACGGTTCACAGCTCACTGCTAACTATTTTCGATTGGTGAAATCATGGCAACTTGCAGATTTTGTAATTCTCCTTTGCAGCATACACTTGTTGATCTTGGCATGTCACCGCTTTGTGAGAGTTATTTGACTGCTGAGCAAATGAACCAGATGGAGCCCTTTTATCCGCTCCATGTGTACGTGTGTGGAAGCTGTTACCTGGCTCAGCTTGAGGAATATGTTAGTCCCGAGACAATTTTCACCGAGTATGCCTATTTTTCTTCTTATGCAGATACTTGGCTGCAGCATGCTAAGAATTACACGGATTTGATGGTGGAGCGCTTCGGAATTAATGATAAGAATTACGTGGTTGAACTTGCGAGTAATGATGGCTACTTGCTTCAATATTTTGTCCAGAAGGGAATTTCTGTTTTGGGAGTCGAGCCAGCAGCAAATGTGGCCCGAGTTGCGATCGAGAAAGGAGTGCCTACTATTGTCAAGTTCTTTGGGGAAAGGTTAGCGCGCGAATTGGCGGAGGAAGGCAAGCAAGCCGATTTGGTGATTGGTAACAACGTATTAGCCCAGGTGCCTGACCTTAACGATTTTGTGAAAGGCATGAAAATTCTTTTGAAGCCGAGGGGAGTCATCACTGTGGAATTCCCTCATTTGATGAGGTTAATGGAGGGAAATCAATTTGACACCATATATCATGAACACTTTTCCTATTTTTCCTTCGTCTCGGCAGAGAAAATCTTTGCTTATTACGGCTTAAAGATATTCGATGTAGAAGAACTTACCACACATGGCGGTTCTTTAAGAATCTATGCCTGCAATAGTGACGATAATACTAAAGCTGTTGGCATCAGGGTAACGGAACTCAGAGAAAGAGAAGTAACTGGCGGACTCACGAGCCTGAATCATTATTTCTCATTTAGCGAGAAAGTGAAGGAAACAAAGAGGAAACTGCTGGAGTTCCTGATCAAAGTAAAACAAGAAGGGAAATCGGTTTGTGGATATGGTGCTCCGGGCAAAGGAAATACCCTTTTGAACTACTGCGGCATCCGGACCGATTTTCTTGACTATACTGTTGATCGTAATCCTTACAAGCATGGAAAGTTCACCCCTGGAACTCATATACCGATTTTCCCCCCAGATAAGATTCGAGAGACCCGTCCAGACTACCTCTTTATTCTGCCCTGGAACTTCAAGGACGAAATAATGAGGCAAATGTCATACATACGGGAATGGGGCGGGCGCTTTATCATTCCGATACCAGAGGTGAAAGTACTGTAAGCAGTGAACAGTGAGCTGTAAGCTGTAAGTTGTGAACTGCACGCAGAGCCAACAATGAGCAAACAATTGGGTTTAAAACGTAAACAATAATCAAAAGTAGAGATAAAGATTATCACCGCTTACCGCTAACTGCTTACATTTAACGAGAAAAGGGGAGATGAAAATGGAAAAAGATATGAAGAAGCCACACAAAAGGCTGGATGTCTGGAACAAGTCAATTGACCTTACTGTCGAAATCTATAAACTTTCTGAAACTTTTCCAAGGGCCGAGGTTTATGGATTAACAGGTCAAATGAGAAGGGCCGCCGTTTCCATACCGAGCAACATAGCAGAAGGAGCTGCAAGGCAGACTAAGAAGGAATTCATAAACTATCTTCACATGGCCCAGGGATCTTTGAGTGAATTGGATACTCAGTTGGTTATTTCGAGTAGACTTGAATACATATCGATAGATACTTATAAAGAGATCGAGAATAAAACCGAGACGATCAGCAAAATGCTAACAGGCCTCATTAAATCCCTGAAACGGTAAGCTTCTATGTTAACCGCTCACTGTTGACAGCTTACAGCTTACAAACAGTAGCTCACCGCTTACCGCTAACTGCTCACTTTTTACAGCTTACCGCTTACTGCTTGCTGCTTACTTTTTTCTGCTTACTGTTCTTTGCTTATAGCTCACTTTTTACCGGTTGACCGCTCACCGCTTACCGCTTACTGCTCACTTTTTACAGCTTACCGCTTACTACTTGCTGCTTACTTTTTTTTGCTAACAGCTTACCGCTTACCGCTGACAGCTCACTGCTTACTAAGAAGATGCTTTTCACCGAAACCAAACTCAAGGGCGCCTATATCGTCGATATCGAGAAGCTGGAGGACGAGCGCGGTTTTTTTGCGAGAAGCTATTGCTATCGAGAGTTTGAGGAGCATGGTTTAAATCCGAGATTGGTACAGTGCAACATTTCTTTCAATTTAAAAAAAGGAACCCTGAGGGGAATGCACTATCAAGCAGCTCCTTATGAAGAAGCAAGGCTTGTTAGGTGTGTAAGAGGATCAATCTACGATGTTATTATTGACATACGGCCTGGTTCTGCCACCTATTGTCAATGGATAGCGGTTGAGCTTGCCGCCCCCTGCTCACAGCTCACTGCTCAAGGTTCACCGCCTGCTGCTCACTGCTCACAGCTTACTGCTCACTCTTATACGATGCTTTACATCCCCGAAGGTTTTGCTCATGGCTTCTTGACCATGGAGGATAACACGGAAGTCTTTTACCAGATGTCAGAGTTCCATGCTCCAGATTACGCACGAGGTTTCAGGTGGAACGATCCTGGATTCAGGATCAAATGGCCAGACGATGTGAAAGTAATATCCGATCGAGACCGGAGTTATCCCGACTTTGCCCTTAAGTGAAACTCATTAGATGGAAGATGGGAGATGGAAGACGGTAGAAAGAAGATGACAGAAAGGATCAAGAGCGTTAGGGACTTAGTTGTATACAGAAAAGCCTTCGACGTTGCCATGGAGATTTTTGAAATGTCGAAGACCTTTCCCAGAGAGGAACTCTACTCATTGACTGACCAGATAAGAAGATCATCACGATCAGTCTGTTCGAATATTTCAGAGGCATGGCGTAAAAGAAGATACAGAGCAGTCTTTGTGAACAAATTGAGCGATTCAGGACAGGAAGCGGCCGAAACCCAAACATGGCTTGAGTTTTCATTAGCCTGCAATTATATGGACAAGCGTGTTTACGAAAAACTGTTCAATCAGTACGAAGAGGTCTTTGCGATGCTTCACGCCATGACAGAGAAGGCCGACAGGTTCTGCAGCGCAAAGTAAACGTTTTGCTTCCATCTTCCATCTTCTCGCTTCCATCTTACAGTTGGCTGTGAAACTTCATGAACATTGCTGATCTCAAAAACTCCATCGCCCCAATGGACATCGGTCGCGAGATGTGCAAGTTGATCGCCGAGTTGTATCCAATTTGCCGTAGCATTACTGGTAACGGCCTTCGAGAAACTCTCAAAATCATTCAGAAACGCATCCCTTTAGAGATTCACGAAGTGCCAAGCGGAACCGAGGTGTTTGACTGGACAGTTCCTAAGGAATGGAATATCAGAGATGCCTATGTAAAAAATTCAAAGGGCGAAAAAGTAATCGACTTCCAAAAATCCAACTTGCATGTCTTGAATTATAGCATACCGGTCAAAAAAGTTATTTCTTTAAAGGAATTGAAAGAACATCTCTTCACACTGCCAGATCATCCTGATTGGATTCCCTACAGAACCTCCTATTACAGAGAGAACTGGGGGTTTTGCCTGAGCCACAGCCAGTTTCTAAAACTGGAAGATGGGGAATACAAAGTCCTTATAGATTCTACTCTTGAGAACGGCAACCTTACGTACGGGGAACTTTATCTGAGAGGTGAGGAAGAGGATGAGATTTTAATCTCGTGCCACGCCTGTCATCCCTCCTTGGCGAATGACAACCTTTCAGGCGTGAGCCTATCAACCATACTGGCGAAGTATCTTGGGACAGTTTCTCATCGGTTCTCCTATCGTTTCCTCTTTATACCGGGGACAATCGGGGCAATCACCTGGCTTTGCCTGAACGAGAATTCAGTGAAAAGAATAAAGCATGGGCTGGTAATAACCGGTGTGGGTGACTCCGGAAAGATTACCTATAAAAAAAGCAGGCGAGGAGATGCCCAAATAGATCGTGCTGTGTCACACGTCCTGAAGTACTGCGGAGATGACTACGAGATCATAGATTTTTCTCCCTACGGTTATGATGAGCGACAGTACTGCTCGCCGGGCTTTAACCTCCCCGTTGGCAGATTATCCAGGACCCCGTTCGCAGAATATCCTGAATACCATACTTCTGCAGATAATCTAAAATTTGTGCACCCTGAATTCCTTGGAGATAGTTGCTCTAAGCTCTTGGCCATAATAAATATACTGGAGAACAATCGGCGTTATCTGAACTTAAACCCGAAGTGTGAACCTCAATTAGGGAAGAGAGATCTCTATTCTTCAATCGGAGCAAACGAACTTGCCATGCTGTGGGTTTTGAACTTATCTGATGGCCACCACACGGTATTGGGTATTTCAGACAGATCTGGTGTGGACTTTGGCTTACTAAATGATATAAGCAAAATATTGGAAGAGAAAGGGCTTCTAAAAGAACAGGGGGAAAGCCGTGATGACTAAATTGCATCTGTTGCCTTTGATAAATATCCATCTCAGGGGGTCCCATATCATAAAGAAATTATTAATTGTGATTACTCTATTATTCTGTCTCATCATAGACATAGATGAATCCTACGGAGTTAATTGGCCAATAAGGATTAGTGCGAGTGGAAAATACCTTGAAGATCAGTCTGGAGTTCCATTTCTATTGATTGGGGATGCAGGGTGGGGGATTGCTGTACGATTGAGTCAAGCTGATATAATTACCTACTTAAATGATAGACAGGCGAAAGGCTTTACCGCTATCGAAGTAAGGATTATAGACCATCTATTTTGTGACAGCTGTCCCAATAAGTATAATGGTGATCCACCATTTTGCCAGAATCCAACCGGTCCCTGTACTGGAGTCCATAATCCTTGGACAAATAGGAATGAGGCATATTGGACTAATGGCGATTATATCATTGACCAAGCAAAGAATCGTGGAATGGTCGTACTCTTGTTCCCAGCATATTTAGGAAACTCTTGTGGTTCTGAAGGCTGGTGTGCTGATATGCTGGCACAGACTGATGTGAATATGACCAGTTATGGACAATGGATCGGAAACAGGTATAAGGGCAAAGGCAACGTGATTTGGATGGCTGGTGGAGATACGGATGCTAATTGGTATCCCGATGCGCTTGCCAGGGTCACAGCTTTGGTTAATGGAATTAGGGCTGCTGATTCTGATGCATTGTTTTCTGCTGAGCCTGCACATACACAAATTGGTGGGATAGACTCCTACCAGACTTTAGTTGATATTAACAGTATTTATACCGTAACTTCGCCACAGTCTGATGTCCAAAGAGCCTATCAAACAGGTACAAGACCATTCATCTGGCAAGAGGGGAAGTATGAAAACGAGTATTTCAGTTCCCTTTTGACCTGGCAAAGTCAGGCATTAATAACTCATCTTGGCGGAGGATTGATAGGTCAAGTATTTGGTAGCTGTCCCCTGTGGCATTTTGGTTGGTCAGGGGGGACTGGCTGGTGTAACAGTTCTTCTTATCCCTTTAATACATGGCAAAACGCTTTAAGTGCGCCTGGTTCTGTCTCACAAAGCAACATCGGGAAGCTGATGAGGTCCCGTGCTTGGCCGAGATTAGTTCCGGACTACTCAAATGTGGTTGTCACGAGTGCAAAGGGTAGTGAAGTTAACTACCATGCTACCGCAAGGGAAACAAATGGTGAGACAGTTATGGTCTGGTGTCCAAACACGGATGTTGTCACTGTGGACATGACCAAGATTGGGGGAACCCAGGCAAAGGCATGGTGGTGGAATCCTGATGATAATTTTGCATCTTCCTCAGGAACTTATGCCACAACTGGAACAAGGAATTTTACTCCCCCAGGTGCAAGGAAGGTGTTGGTTTTAGATAATGCAGCAAGTAATCTGTCCGCTCCAGGAACAACGGAGTATTATAAAGTGAGAAGAGTAGATGTAGATAGAAAAATAAAGGATTTTAAGGAGAAAAATGCGACTCAGGACGAGGTGAAGGATTTAATAAATGCTTATATGGAAACGCCGTAGTTTGATACCGCAAGGCGCAAAGTGTGAGGCGCAAGGTTTAAAACAAAGGCTCAATGAACAAGGCGCAAGGGGCAAGGCGTGAGGCGAAAGGAGAAAGCAAACAGAAGTAAGGCCTAAGGCGCAAGGTGTAAGGTCGTAGGATAGGGCAAATTTTAAGTATGGAACTTCTTAGTGACAAAATCGCTGTCATAACGGGAGCGAGCAGTGGGATCGGCAAGGCTATTGCGCTGGGTCTTGCGGATCAGGGCGTGAGTCTTTGCCTTGTAGGACGTAAACTTGAGAAACTCGAAGAAGTCACTAAGATTGCACAATCAATTACCTCTTGTGTCAAAGGCTACCGAGTTGACCTGGCCCTGGACAAGAATGTTGCAGAGTTTGTAGCCCGCTTGAAGCAAGATTTTGGACATGTTGACATTCTCATTCATAGTGCCGGGGTCATCTCCCAAGGACAATTGGAGGATTCACCTGTCGTTGATTTTGACTGGCAGTATAGAATTAATGTTCGAGCCCCCTATGTATTAACCCAAGCTTTACTACCTATAATGAAATCTTGTAAGGGTCAAATAGTCTTCCTCAACTCAAGTGCAGGTTTGAATGCAAGGGCTAACGTTGGGCAGTATGCTGCCACCAAGCATGCCTTAAGAGCTATTGCTGATAGCCTGCGGGAAGAGGTTAATGGAGATGGAGTGAGGGTATTGAGTATGTTTCTCGGCCGTACTGCTACTCCAATGCAAGAAGCCGTTCATAAAATGGAAGGCAAAGAATATCACCCTGAGCGCCTTATACAGCCCGAAGATGTGGCCGCAGTAGTTATAAATGCCCTGAGTTTACCTCGAACTGCTGAAGTCACTGATATTTATGTCCGACCGTTACAAAAGCCATGAGATATGAGAGGCTGGGTAATTGGAAATATGGAATGGTGGAATAATGGAATGTTGGAAAAAATGTGACAAGTTGCAAGTTACGGGTTCAAAGAATATTCTGTCATCTTATTGTTTTTTTGCTACTTGCTCCTTGCGCCTAACGTCTTGCGGCTTTTTAAACCATGCGCCACCTGTCCTCCGTAGTCCAGCAAAGTGGGACGAAGGATGGATGCTCTATGCCTGCCCGCCGAACAGGTTCTTTGGCAGGCGGGCGCCATGCGAGTTTTTGTGAAATCATAAGGAGGAACATCTAACATGAAAGTTGTATTGTTCTGTGGAGGCTTGGGTACTCGCTTGCGAGATGCATCGGGTGATATTCCTAAGCCGATGGTCAACATCGGATACCGCCCCATATTGTGGCATGTCATGAAATATTATGCGCATTATGGGCATAAGGATTTCATTCTGTGCCTTGGACATAAATCAGATGTAATCAAGAATTATTTTTTAAATTACAATGAGTGCCTTTCTAACGACTTCACCCTATCTAATGGCGGCAAGGAACTCCTTCTGAAGCACAGTGATATAAGTGATTGGAATATTACTTTTGTAGATACCGGCTTGAGATCAAATATTGGGCAGAGATTGAAGGCGGTTGAGAAATATCTAAAGGATGAAGAGATCTTCCTGGCGAATTATGCCGACGGGTTAACCAATTTACCCCTGCCGGATATGATTGACTACTTCAACAAGAGCGGCAAAATCGGCTGCTTTGTTTGTGTGAAGCCTTCACAAACTTTTCATGTAGTTTCACTGAGAGATGGAAGTCAGATAGAGAAGATAGAATATGTTAGGGATACCGACATTACGATAAATGGGGGATATTACGTTCTTAGAAACAAAATATTCCAGTATATGAAAGATGGTGAGGAACTGGTGGTTGAGCCATTTCAGCGATTGATCAAAGAGAACCAGCTCATCGGTTATAAATATGATAAGTTCTGGTACTGCATGGATACGTTTAAGGAGCAACAAGAGTTAAACGACATGTTTGACCGTGGCGATGCGCCCTGGGAGGTGTGGAAAAATAAAAGTTAAGACAGGGGCCGAGTGGTCAAGGGGTCAAGGGTTCGAGTGTAGAGATTTAGAAAATGATAGAAAAATAGGGGGCAAGCGAAATGCTGAGAAATTATAAGGATCTGCAGGTATGGCAAAAAGCGTATCAATTGTGCTTAAAGGTCTACAAAGCAACAAGAGATTTTCCAAAATATGAGCTTTACGGAATTACTAGCCAGATGAGAAGGGCTGGGGTTTCTATCCCATCAAATATTGCTGAGGGATATGGAAGAAAAACAACCAAAGAATATGTCCAATCTTTATATATCGCGTATGGGTCATTGTGTGAGCTGGAAACACAGGTTTTGTTGAGTGGAGATTTGGAATATAGTAGCAAAGATAAAAATGATATTTTGTTAAGTGAGATTGGATCCGTAGAGCGAATGCTCAAAGCACTTATAAAGTCATTGGAAAACAAACACTCAACCCCTTGAATCCTCGAATCCTTGAATCCTTGTTAGCACAACGCTTGACCCCTTGAACCCTTGAATCCTTGAACCCTTATTGGTAGATGATGCAATGCTGAAATTCCAATTACCCATCCAAAAAGGTAAGCCCTTGAAAGTTCTCTGTCTCGGCGCCCACAGTGACGATATTGAAATCGGCTGCGGCGGTACCATTCTGAAACTAATAGAAAGCGACAAAAACATCATTGGTTACTGGGTTGTTTTCAGCGCGGGCGGAAAAAGGAAGAAGGAATCTTCTAAGAGCGTAGACTTATTTTTAAAAAATGCAAAAGAGAAGAATGTTGTTCTTAAGGATTTCAGGGATGGTTTTTTCCCTTATATTGGTGGAGAAATAAAGGAATACTTTGAAACGTTGAAACGGGCCTTCTCCCCCGACCTCATTTTCACGCATTATCGCAATGATTTACACCAGGATCATCGACTCGTTTCTGAATTAACTTGGAATACTTTTAGAGACCACTTGATCTTGGAATATGAAATCCCAAAATACGATGGGGATCTAGGATGCCCTAATGTTTATGTCCATTTAGAGGAGACTGTTGCTGATCGAAAAATCAGCACGATCATAAACTCTTTTAAGAGCCAGGCAGAGAATCAGTGGTTCAGTAAGGAGACATTTCAGTCAATAATGAGACTGAGAGGGATTGAGTCGAACGCTCCTGGCCAATACGCCGAAGGTTTCTATGGCCGAAAGGTAGTTATCTTGTAGAGTCAACCAGGCCTGGTCTAAACCAGGTAGGTGTTTATTGAATTTAGCGTTACTTTTGAGCCAGCGAAGAGTTTTACAAAGGAGTTGTTGTAATCAATGATTCTTAAGGTGATAGTGAAGTGATTAGCGTTATAATACCGACCTATAATTCTGCCCAATATATACGTGAAGCCATCGATAGTGTGCTTTGTCAAACTTATACAGATTATGAAATAATAGTAATTGATGATGGATCTACAGACGATACAAGAAGAATTATTAAAGATGAGTATCCTGGAGTACGGTATTATCGTGTTCAACATAAAGGGGTTGGTTCTGCAAGGAATTATGGGATATCCATGGCGCAAGGAGAATACATTGCTTTTCTTGATGCTGATGATAAATGGCTGCCAGAAAAGCTTGAAAAACAATTCAATGCATTTAATGAGTATCCCGAGGTAGGCATGGTTTTCACAGAAAATCGCTTTTTTTGGAAAGCCCAGATAGTGGATAGGGGTATTAATAAACGTAAAAAATTGATGAGTGGCGATATATTAGCAAATATTTTTATGAACAGCTATGTCGGGACTCCGACAGTTATGGTAAGAAAAAGTGTTCTTGATGATGTTGGATGGTTTGAAGAGCAACTTGTGGTAGGCGAAGACCTTAATATGTGGATTCGAATTGCAGCGAAATATCGAATTGAATTAATCGATGAGCCACTGGTGCTGTGCAGGGTCGCTGAGGGGAGCCTTTGTAGCTCGCTTGCCAATGTTATAGAAGGAAATAAGAAGAATATCGAACTTATGAGGACAAAGTATCCAGATATTTATCGAAGACTCGGCCAGAAGGTAATTAATAAAAAATATTCTTACATCTATTTTAGCGAAGGATATCAGTATTTTCGCAATGGAGAGTATGATAGAGCAAAGAGTTCGTTTGAGAAAAGTATAGGTTATAATTTGTGTTTATTGAAAGCAATTACATATTATTGTTTGTGTTTTGTGCCACAAGCTCTGCTTGCTATCATGAAGCAGCTTCGGAGGGCGATCAAAAAAAGATCATTATGATGAGACCCATGGCATTTGGCGGAGGTTAGGGAATCACCTTTACAGATCTTTTGAATCAATAGGGTCAAATTGATATTTGTCCCCAGGTCTGAAAATTGCCTTTCGACGAATGCCTTGGAATAAGGAGTCATCTCTGGGCAATCAAGCGGTCCTGTTTTCGGAATAGTTTCAACAGATGGTAAAGGTTTTTCCTACAATCAATGATCCGCCAAAACGCTTGTGCAAGAAAGGAAAAGAGAACCCTGGGCCAGTTCAGGGAATGGCCCAACGATTTTAAGGATATTTTATGGTACTCCCAGAATTTCTTGTTGCCCAGATCGGGGACGCGGCGCCCAAGAAGCCGGTAATAATCGTCCATGACCTCCTTCATTCCCCTTTCATATCGTTCAGCATCCAAATAAATTTTTCCGTATTTGTTGAACAGGTGGGCGAAGATTGAAATATCCATCGATACAGAGCTTATCTGAGACGTGATTGAACCCGGGTGGACACGGCTGAATGTCAAAATATGATGAACGAACCCGAAGTCAGAGTGTTGCAGGAGCTCTAGGCATGCCTCGATATCCGCACCAGGATGTGCCTCGTTGAAAAAACGCTCATATTTCCTAACCAGGTCATTTATGAACATGACGGAAGAGGGCGTCCCGAGGGTGTACCAACCTCCTAAAAGGTATTCTTGCGCTCGGGATCTCCCCGGAATGACTGATTGGCTGTAATGAATCCCGTAAGGAACAACTTGCGTTTCCTGCAACCTGTACGAACTGACGATACCCACCGAGGGGTTGGCCTCCGCCAACATTACCATTGCCTCGATGCATTCCGGGAACAGCCAGTCATCGGCGTGAATGAACTTACAATACTTGCTGTCTGCCGACATGAGTTTCAGGGAATGGTTGTGGTTCTGAAGTGATGTTAGAAAAGTGGTGTTGTCATGGATGCGGACCCGCCCATCCTGTAAGGCATATCGTTGTGCAATTTCGAGGCTGCGGTCGGTACTGCAGTTGTTAACAATTATGTACTCAAAATTCTGATAGGTTTGCGCCAAAACGCTGCGGATGCATTCTTCAAGGTATTTTTCGCCGTTGAAAACCGGTGTAATGACACTTACTAACGGCTGATCGAATTGAGACATAATTGCTTTTGGATTGGAATTTTTTTCGTGTGTGTGCAGAGTATAAGATAAGGATAAGATGGGGTCAAGAAGGAAAATATTAGGATAGGCAGAGCAATGGGGAGAGCGTAACTTTAAAGTAGGATCTAATGAAGAGGTACTTTTACTGAAATCCCTTATGGTTTCGATTCCACCACAGGGAGACGGGCGAGATGATAAGTGAAAGTAACTGGCAAAATCTATCCGATGGAAAGGGGATGTCATGAAACTGCGAGTCGGTGATTGGGTGGAAGTTCGGAGCAAGGATGAAATCCTTATGACGCTCGACAAGAAAGGTCGATTGGAAGAACTCCCTTTTATGCCCCAGATGTTTCAATACTGTGGGCAGCGGTTCCAGGTATACAAGAGGGCGCATAAGACCTGCGACTGGGTTTACACAAGCAGATCACGATGGCTCAAGAATGGAATCCATCTGAGTCTTCGTTGCGATGGAGAGGTGTATGGAGGATGCAAGGCTGGCTGTTTGATCTATTGGAAAGAAGCCTGGCTGAAGCCAATCAATGCCAGTAACAAGTCAGCAGTGATCAGTGAGCAGTCAGCCAATTCCATCCTCCCATCGCCCCCTCTCCCCCTTTCCCCATCCGTCAGTTCCTGCACAGAGGCGGATGTACTGGTCGGAACTCGTGCCGATGATAGAGGAGAAACGAGTGAGGCGGTATATATCTGCCAGGGAACTCACTTACCAAACTTCACTACGGCTATCCCAAGGTGGGATATTCGGCAATATATATACGATTTCACCTCTGGGAATGCCACGATTGGCCGAATGTTTCGAGGTTTCGTCTATGCCGGCTATTTCAGGTTAATCTACTCTCGGTTTAGATTGGGGTCTTCTCTTATTTGGCTCTACGACAGGTTCCAGGGTCTGTGGGGGGGGATTCCTTACCCCAGAAGAACAGGATCTATACCAGTGGGTCAACCTACCCCGACGTCCGATCTCAATCTCCAACCTGGGGAATTAGTTCGGATGAAATCATATCAGGAGATTCTGCCGACACTGGATACAAGAGGTAAAAACCGGGGCCTCTATTTCGATGCTGAAATGGTTCCCTATTGTGGAGGTACCTATCGAGTTAGGTCACGGTTGGACAAGTTTATCGATGAGAAGACCGGTAAGTTGGTGACGTTGAGAAAAGCATGTATCTTATTGGAGGGTGTCTGGTGCCAATCTAAATACAGCCAATGCCGAATGTTTTGTCCGAGAAGTATTTATTCGTGGTGGCATGAAGTCTGGCTGGAAAGAGTACCCCAAGGCGGCATAGAAAATAATGGATGAAGGCCCAAGAAAGAAAGACCGAGCAACAATAGTCTGACGTTTGACACCCCTGAATTACAATAGCGAATACATAAAAAAATCATCATGGAAGACCTCAAAGGAAAAACAGTTCGTGGCGGTCTCGTTAAAGTCTTTTCTCAAGTAGGAAATCTTGTACTCCGCCTCGGCTCTCTGGTGGCATTAGCCCGGTTGCTTGATCCGAAGGACTTCGGGTTAGTGGGCATGGTGTTGGTGATAACAGGAGTTCTTAGCCTGTTCAAGGATTTTGGACTTCCAACGGCCGCGGTTCAAAGCATTACCATTACGGAAGAACAGAAATCAACGTTATTTTGGGTTAATATGTTGGTTGGGGGGATCCTTGGGTTTCTTTTATTAGTAATGGCACCCGTTCTCGTTGCCTTTTATCGCGAACCCCGTCTGTTCTGGGTGACAGTGGCATTGGCGTGTACATTTCCCTTGAGCGCTGCAGGCGGGCAACATTATGCCATCCTCCAACGCGAGATGCGTTTTGTCGCTCAGGCGGTAATAGAAATACTTTCCCTATTGTTAAGTACTGTCGTTGCAATTGGAATGGCAATCGAAGGCTACGGATATTGGGCTCTTGTTGGATCCACAATTGTTGGGGCAGTTGTCTCCACCGCCTGTGTCTGGATGAGCACAGGTTGGTTCCCAGGACCACCTCGTAAGGGAATTGGGCTCCGGCCCATGCTTCGTTTCGGTGGCACAGTGACTTTGAATGGCCTCGTAGTTTATGTTGCCTATAACCTCGAAAAAGTCCTTCTGGGCCGTTTCTGGGGTGCGAATGTGTTGGGACTTTATGGAAGGGCTTACCAGCTCGTCAATATTCCGACTGAAAATTTTAATGCAGCCATCGGTGGGGTGGCGTTTGCTTCGATGTCACGGCTTCAGGAAGACCCCAAGCGTCTCACAAGTTACTTTCTAAAGGGCTATTCTCTGACTTTGGGACTGACCCTACCAGTCACCATTGGCTGTGCCCTATTTGCCGATGATATGATCTTTGTCCTCCTTGGATCAAAGTGGCAAGATGCCGCTATGATTTTCCGCCTCTTGACCCCGACGATCCTGGTATTTGCTCTAATCAATCCTTTCGCATGGCTGCTTATCTCGATCGGATTGGTGGGGAGGAGCTTAAAAATTGCCTTGGTCATTGCTCCCCTGGTGATCCTATCATACATTGTAGGACTGCCATATGGCCCAAATGGTGTTGCGCTTGCCTATTCGAGTGCCATGATTTTGTGGGTTTTGCCACATATTGCCTGGTGTATACATGGGACAATGGTTTCTTTCAGTGATGTTTTGCAGGCTGCTGGCCGGCCATTGCTTTCAGGCATCGTGGCTGCCATTCTTGCCTTTGCCGTGCAGTTTATTCACGGCCAACCACTGTCTCCTTTCCTGAGGCTTATATTAGGAGGCAGTGTTTTGCTGGTATCCTATCTTGGAATGCTGTTGTATGTTATGAGACAGAAAACGTTTTACCTTGATCTTTTTAGATTATTGAGGGGACGTTCCTCAATCGAAGAAAAGCAATCAGTGATGGGGTAGTTAGTCAATCAATCTGGATGATCACTTGAGCCAGGATTTCCTAACTTAACTCGAACAATTTATGTAAAGATACACACGGCCTTTGGCGTAGCAATAGCACAAAAAAGGACGGGCATGACAAACGGTGTGACATTAAAGCAGATTCTTTTTTATCATTCAAATTCTTAAGAACAGAGAGGTATTCTTATGAGACATCTATTGAAAGAATATTTGAGGCTTATCGGAGTTACTGATATGCCGCCCCGAACATCCCCGTTTGATCCGGGGTATGACCCCGTGACTTTGGAAAGTCATCTGGAACAGAGTCACCATCTCATATCTGTATTAAAGATTTCGATGGCCTGCTGGCAAATTGCAAATGAAACAGCCACCAGAAAAAAAGTTGATGCCGCTCGGCGTTATGGTGTTCCAACATGTACGGGTGGAGGGCCTTTTGAGATAGCGGCTTCATTTGGAAAACTTCCGCAATTTTTAGATTTGTGTACGGATATTGGGTTTACACGGATTGAGGCTGGCGAAGGGTTCACAACAACAAATCTAAAGCCACGAGAAGTTGTCCAGCAAGCTTCTAAAAGAGGACTCGAAGTACAGTTTGAAGTCGGAAAGAAACATGGAGGGACATTCACATCGGACATAGTAGGGGAACTTATTGATCAGGGGAAAAGGTGGCTTGATGCGGGGGCGAAGCAGATCGTCGTGGAAGCGAGGGAAAGTGCTCAGGATATCGGCGTTTTTGGTACCAAAGGAGAGTTTGATCCAAAAGCGGCAGACCGGTTTGCCAAGGCCTTCAGCCATGAAATCGCAATTTTTGAGGCACCGAACAAGGCAAGCCAGTTTGCATTATTGAATCACTTTGGACCGCAAGTTCATCTGAGTAATGTGAGGTTAGAGGAATTACTTCGGGTTGAGATTTATCGGAGGGGTCTTCACTCGGATGCTTTTCAAATTAAAAATTTAAGGCCAAAAAGCCCTAATAAACGAGGGAGGTAACATGATGAAAGGTAGTATTGTAATCGACTGTTTTCCTGAGAGTGTTCTGCGCTATCGAGATCGTTATGTAATTGTGGTAATAGATGTTATCCGGGCGACCACAACTGCCACAACAGCTGTTAGTCTTGGAAGACGTGTTTTCCCTGTTCTAACAACCGACGAAGCATTCGTCTTAGCCTCTACCCTCCGAGATCCTCTTTTGGTCGGCGAACTCGGAGGAAATATGCCGTACGGTTTTGAGATGACCAACAGTCCTGCACAAATTGCTGTTCGAAATGATATCCATCGCCCTATGATTCTCGTTTCTTCTTCAGGTACCCAGCTCCTACTGAATGCAAAAGGGAGTGAAGCGGTCTATATTGCGTGTTTTCGCAATTTATCAGCCATTGCTGAGTATTTAGCAGGGAGACATGAACGCATAGCAATCCTTGGAGCCGGAACCCGGGGACAGTTCAGGCGAGAAGATCAGATGGGCTGTGCATGGGTGGCGGAAAAACTCATTCAAGTGGGTTATGAGGCAGAGACCCCACAAACAAAGGAGTATATTTCTCGATGGAACGGGGTCAGTCCTGAAGAAGTCCGTGGCGGGAGAAGTGCCGAATATATTTGCCAATCTGGCCAGGAGCAAGATCTTGAATTTATTCTGAATCATATTGACGACTTGGATACAGTTCCTGCTCTCGTGGACAGCGAGCTGGTCATGGCGTCAGGGACTGTTTTAAAACCCTTCTCGCAGAGTGTCTATAATATTTTCTCGGGTCTGAGCTGACATGAAAATTCAAAACACTACCGTTCCTATCCTTATTCTAAATTGTAAACTTGGCGCTCTGGCGATTATGAGAAGCCTTGGTGGTCAAGGAGTGCGCCTATACGGCGTAGATGAAGACCTGCATTCAGCTGGCTTTTTATCCCGCTATTGCAGGGGTAAATTTCTCATGCGTTTTGACGAACGGAGAGAACAGGAGTACTTGGAGTACGTCATCCGTCTCGGCAAGCAAATAGGAGAAAAGACAATATTAATCCCCACATCTGATGAGTTGTCGCTCTTCGTCGCCAAGTATTCCAATCAATTATGCGAATACTTCCTGTTCCCCCGAAATGAACACACCCTGGTGAGTGACCTTATCAGTAAAGAAGGAATGTACCATCTCGCCAGGAAACACGATGTACCAACACCTTATACAGTTTTTCCTAAAAAGCTTGATGATGTCATAGCTTATGCTGAAGACGCCAAATTCCCCGTAATATTAAAGGGCATCTATGGCAACCGACTTCAAAACCGTACTAACACGAAAATGGTTATTGTCCACTCTAACAAAGAACTGGTTGAAACTTATAAGAAACTTGAAGAACCTGATTTCCCCAATCTGATGATACAGGAATATATCCCCGGAGGGGATGACCAGATCTATATTTTCAACGGTTATTTCAATGAAAAATCAGAATGTCTTGCAGCTTTTACGGGACACAAGATTAGGCAATTCCCGGTCCATGTCGGTTGTGCATCGCTTGGGATATGTAAGTGGAACAAAACGGTGGCTGATATTACCACGGATTTTATGCGGTCCATTGGCTACCGAGGCATCCTCGATATCGGGTACCGGTTGGATCCAAGAGATGGTCTCTATAAGGTTCTTGATATAAATCCCCGCGTTGGTCAGGCATTCCGGCTCTTCGTCGCGGAAAATGATATGGACGTGGTCAAATCGCTCTATCTAGACCTAACAGGGCAAAAGATGTTTCCGATAATCCCCAGAGAGGGCAGACGTTGGGTTATCGAGGATTCCGATATCATTTCATCGTTCCATTATTATCAAGAAGGGACTTTAAAACTGGGTGAGTGGCTAAGGTCGTTCAGGAGACTGGAAGAAGGCGCTTGGTTCAACTGGAAAGACCCTTTTCCATTTTTAATGATGTCGTTTCGTATGGTAAAAAGATCGTTTGTGTGGTTTTTAAAAAAAATAGGTATTTCAAGGTTATCGTAAACCAAAAGATGTATGCGGCTGAATCCTCAAAAGTGGTCAGATGAAAAGGAATGGTCCACAAATGGATGGCGATCAATGGGAAATAAGGTAATGCAGGAAGTCGAAATCAGGACTGGGGTTTGGTATAAGGATCGATTGATCAAATTGACTTTTCCGAATTCATGGGAGGTAACGACTTATTGGCCGGATACTCCTCCCCCTTTAACGGACGAAGATATTTTAGAAAGAATCAATATACCCGTTGGACAACCACCCTTAAAAGAATTAGCAAAAGGGAAGAAAAACCCGATTATCGTTATTGATGATTTGGCAAGGCCGACACCCGTCTTCAGAATCATGCCTTTTTTGCTTAAGGAATTTAACCTTGCAGGCATCCATTCAAAAGATATTCGTATTCTGGTTGCCACTGGAACTCATGGTGATCAGGACCAAAGAGCTTTAGCCAACAAGATTGGAAAAGAGACGGCTGAATCGTGCCAGATTATTACACATCATGACAAAAGGAATACAAGATTTATTGGTAACACATCATTTGGAACACCTGTTTATGTCAATCGAGAGGGTCTGAATAGTGATTTAATGATAGGCATTGGTGGAATTTACCCAAACCAAACAGCAGGCTTTGGAGGGGGAGCAAAACTTGCATTAGGTATACTTGGCCGAAAATCTATCATGCATTTACATTTTCGCCATGCAGGTGCCGATGGAACGTATAATACAGATAATACATTTAGAAAAGATCTAACTGAAATCGCCCGAATGATTTCACTCAATACGATTTATGCTTTGCATATCAATGCGCAACTTGATTTAGTCAACCTTACATGTGGGGATCATTTTATCTACTTTCCGCAATCCGTTGAATTCTCAAGGGAAAAATACATTGCTCCTCTTCCCGGTGATGCCGATGTCGTCATTGCAAATGGTTATCCATCCGATATTTCTTACACCTTCATGCAAAAGGGGATAAAGCCTATTCGGTGTGCATCCCGGGGGGCGACAAAGATTATGATTGGTTCAAATCCCCAGGGGATTGGGAGACATGGGTTTTTTCAACAAGGAGGAAGTCAGCGTTTAAAGGATTATAAGTTCCTATATCACAAGCTATCCGTAATGGAACCCAAAGAAATTATTTCTAAAATATTAAAAAAAATATTTCTTCGAGGACAACGACCAACAATGTCTGAGAGAAAGAGCCCTGGGATGTCAGAGGAAATTTCACAACTATGGGTATTTCGCCCCCAAACGGACGCTTCTACACCGATTCCCCAATTACCCGGAGTTCAGGTTGTAGAGGCGTGGGATGACATTTTAAAAGTCATTGAGCAAGAACATTCTTCTAAAAAGAACATCAAGGTCAGAATCTACCCTTGCGCCCCATTACAATACCTCGATGCTCAGGCAATTCAAGGGGAAGTTGAAGAAATCCACAAATGAATGGGAATGTATGGTTAGGACTAACCCTGTTTTTACCGGGCTGAGCCGATCATGACTGTTTGAAAAAATTGGTAGAGAAGATATTCAACCCATTTTATTAAAAACCAATCATGCAAACTCTCGTTTCTATCAGGAAATCAACAAAAGAAGTAGTTCGGTCCGTGCTTCCACTGGTTATCCGAAAACGTCTCGCCGTATGGTTAAATCATCAGAAATGGATCAGCGATACTCGTCGGTCTTGGTGGTGTACGGAATTGATCCGAGATTTAGAAAGATTGGATATCAATGAATATCACAAGTTCCTATGGTTTAATCATCTTTCGTATGCTACTCCGTATGAAGTCAAATTGAGATTTGGCTATCATAACATGAGGGCATCACGAAAAATGCTTTTTTCTGATCTGATAACCCATCTTACAAAACTCTCAATCAATCCAGAGAAAGATATCACTTCTGTCTTTGAAGTAGGTTGTTCCTCGGGTTACCAGCTCAGATATTTAGAGACCGACTTATTCCCTTCAGCCATTGATCTCGAAGGTATTGATATCGACAGATATGCCATTGCGTCGGGATCAGAATACCTCAAAAGTATTGGATCAAAGGTTCGGTTAATGTTTGCGGATATGGAAGAACTTTCCAATTTAATGGGAAATAAAGTGTACGATATCATCCTCTGCTCAGGGACCTTAATGTACTTGAATGAGGGGCCTGCCTTCAAGATCGTCAATGTCATGTTGGATCACACCAAAATAATGTTAGTACTGACAGGGCCTGCGCATCCCGGGATCGATAATTCTCTACTCGAACATTCAATCGTCCGAGATAGCGATGGGTCATTTATTCATAATATCGATTCGATGGTTAAAAGAGCTGGAGGTAGTGTATTAGTGAGAAGGTGGGAAGGTGGCAAGATGGCCGATGGGCAGACCATCTATTTTGTTTTTGCGAAGAAAGCCCAGAGCTGAGGTCGGGTTAGATCTTAATGCGTTCATATTAGTATTGTTTAAGGAGCAAATATTGGCTATGTCTCAGAACAAATCAGGTTGGATCCTTAGATTCTTCAGATGGCAATGGCGATTGCAAAAAATATTAACCAGGATTACCAAAAAACAAGAAACAGTGTATGTTTGGGATCGCATCCCTTTTTATAAACAAATGTGGCAAGATGCAGCGAAAGAGCTTTCGTTAAAATTCACAGAGCTTAGCAGAGGAATTTGGGAAATCTGCTATGGAGAGCGACGGACAATTATAGCTAACCACGGAGTCCAAATAGATGATTTAGTCATTTTAGATCTTTCAGCAAATAAGCCATTTTGCTATAAGTTAATGGAAGAAAAAGGCATACGAGTTCCAAAATACGTTACTTTTAATCTCAATGAACTTGATAAAGCAGAACAGTTCATGAACGAAAATAAGGGATTGTTTGTGATTAAACCTGCAATAGGCACATCAGCCGGAATAGGTGTGACAACCCATATTCAATCTTATATAGGTCTCGTGAAAGCGACTGCTCTTGCTTCTTTATATTGCGATGAAATTATTATTGAGCGGTTAGTTGTTGGAGAATGCTACAGGCTTCTTATTCTAAATGGTAAAATGATAGATGCTGTCCGCCGGCGAGGGGTATGGTTGAAAGGGGACGGGCGATCAACCATCTTGCAACTGATTGAAAAAGAGAACCAGCGGCGTTTCGAAAGTAGAAAAAACGGTTCCATGAAGCCTTTAAGCCAGGATCATGACTTCGACGTGACGCTTCAGGCACAAGGGCTTTCCAGCGGATCTATCATAAAGTTTGGGGGAAGCGTGCTTGTTAAAAGCATCGACACCCCTGATTTGAAAAATGTTGAGGTGCGGACAGTTTATAATGAAAATGTTACAAGCCTCATTTCCCAGGATATCCGCAATACGGCAGAACGTGCAGCCATGGCACTCAATTCAAAGTTTGCTGGTGTCGACATTATTGCCAGCGACCCTACTGTACCCCTCGAGAAAAGTGGGGGGGTGGTGAACGAAATTAATACAAATCCGGGGCTGCACCACCATTATAATCTTATCAATAATGATGGACCATCCCCGGCTCTAAATGTTCTAAGGTATCTTTTGAGAATTAATCCTGAATAACTCAATGGTAGAGTAAATATAAAAAGTCAGAACCAATCATTTATCAAACAACATGATTTTGGGATTCTAATGATGCAAAAGAGGGTAACCATAAATTATTCAGAAAAGGGATAGGTGGCATGAATATTATATTGATACAACCCTTTACAGATAATCTTGAGCCGCCGCTCAGTCTCGCCTTTATAGCTGCGGCTTTGGAACGGGGGGGCCATAGGACTCAAATTATAGATTTGCAAATCTCCCATATACAACAGAATTTGGAAAAAACCATAAATATGGAATCAGTAGACTTAGTCGGAATAACAGCAATGACCCCGCAAATTAAACAGGCACACGAAATTGCAAAGAAAATTAAGTGTAACCACCCAAACATTCCGATAATCATTGGGGGAGCACACCCAACATTATTGCCGGATCAGACTCTTCTTGAATTTGAGGCATTTGATATTATCGTTATTGGTGAAGGCGAGATAACTGCCGCTGAGCTGGTCACCACATTAGAGCAAAAAAAGCCTATATCCCATGTCCGGGGGATTGCCTATCGGTCGAATGGAAAGGTTACTAAAACAGAATCAAGGCCTCGAATTACTTCACTCGAAGATTTACCCAATCCGCACGAGTACTATGATTTTGAATATTACCTCAATAACAATAGTTTTGGGTTTACAGATAAATCTGTTTCGATGGTTGTTTCAAGAGGGTGTCCTTTTAATTGTCGATTTTGTGCAACGAAGAATTTTTGGACAAGAAAGTACATTTGTAAATCGACCGATGGGGTGATTAAGGAAATCCGTTATGTTTTGGGCCGGGGCGCGGAAGGTATTGTATTTCGTGATAGCACATTTAATGTTGACAAGAAATGGATTCATGAACTCTGTGAAAAAATCCTTAAAGAGAAGCTGTATTTTAAGTGGGCGATAAACGCAAGAGTGAATTTAGTAGATTATGAGCAATTCTCTTCCATGAGAAAAGCTGGTTTGGATACCGTTTATTTCGGTGTAGAGAGTGGCAGCCAGAAAATTCTGGATTTCTACGGGAAGGGAATTAAACTACAGGAAACAGAGAAGGCCTTTGAAATTTGCCGAAAGCTTGGAATTCATACGGGGGCTTATTTTATGTTAGGTGCGTTGCCTGAAACTCGAAAGGATATGGAGTTGACTTATCAATTTGTAAAAAGACTTAAACCAACTTTCAGTTTAGTATTTATCTTTATGCCTTTGCCAGGTTCGGAACTTTATCAATATTACATCGAGCAGGGCTATCATTTTGATTACAACGATATACGTAGTGACAAGGCTATTTTTCCGAGTGCGGGCTTAACTCTTGAGGAGCTTGAGTCTATAAGAGGTCAATGGTACTGTGATTTTAATAAGAAGCCAAATGTACTATTCCGGGTTATCAATTCAATAAATGAAATTCACTCATGGAATGACATGAGGCGCATTTATAAGAAAGGGAGAAAACACCTGTTAAGGTCTTTAAATAGATTTGCATAACTTTTTTTACTTAACAGCTAAATCTTAATTAGAAACCCCAATTGAAATTTAATCGTTGAGGGGAAATCTTAATGTTCATGAATGAGAGAATAAAAATGGTGCTTAAGACTCTCCCTGGTGTAAAGTTACTTGTGACAACGCAGATATGGCAGTCGTTCAGATTTAGGATGACTTTAATTTTTTCCGATCGGGAAAACTTTACTTTTACAAGTTTTTTGAGATTACCAACCCAATTTGAAGCATTATGCGGACTGGTTTTAAATTTTATTTTAGCGGATAGAGATGATAAGGACATAAAAATTGCAGTCCTGGGTTGCTCCAATGGAGCGGAGGCTTATTCTATTGCTTCCACACTTAAAAATCAGCATCCTCATTTAAGGTTTATTGTTGGTGCCTATGACATTGATAAGGAAATGATTAGTAAAGCCAGGGCAGCTACTTTTCGTGCCGAAGAGGTATTGAGCAATAAAGTAATAACAAGAGACTTCTTAGATTCAACTTTTATTGTTAGAGATAATGTTTATATTGTTAAGAAGGAAATTAAAGATCATGTTCGTTTTGATTTAATGGATATTTTAAATCCGGATCTCAGAAAATTAATAGGAACGTTCGATATTGTATTCGCGCAAAATATCCTCGTCCATATGAAGCCTGAAGCAGCAAAAAAGGGGTTTATCAATATATGCTCTCTTTTAAATCCTAAGGCCGCATTATTTATAGATGGAATAGACCTAAATATTCGGCAGAGGCTCACAAAAACAGAACGATTAAAACCATTAGAATATAAAATAGTGGAGATACACGATGAGGCGAGAGGATATAAGGGGGGAGGGTGGCCCTATATCTACTGGGGCCTTGAACCTTTTTCGGCTTCGCGAAGAGAATGGCAAAGAAGGTATTCAACGATATTTTTGAAAGACAATGATCACCGCTAAGATAACCATTAAATATTTTCTCCCCCCCAAAGCCTATTAATTAAAGTGGGTTGCTAACCGTTCACAAGGTCACCTCTTTTCTTAAATAGATATGCAATGAAGAATCCGGTTGACAAAATAAAAATAAAAGAGAAAAGAATGTTATTAATATCTTATCATTTCCCTCCAAGTTCAGCCGTGGGAGGGGTGAGAATCTCTTATTTTGCAAAAAATCTTCCACGATTTGGCTGGAGGTCGTATGTCTTAACTATAAAAGACCATTATATTGAAAGGTTAGATACAGAGAGACTTAACGGAATTGAGGGAATAAAAATCTTTAAAGCAGGCCAACTTCCGACAATCATACAAGGTTATTCAAGAATCAAAACGATTTGTTACAGCTTTTTAAAAAAAACGCCTATGACTTTGAAAGAGGTTAGAAAATCTTCTTTTCAGTCAGATAACAAACTCTCTGGTAAAGAGAATATAATTCAGAAACTTAAGCGATATTTTTTTTCCCTTGCCTTATTACCCGATGGAGAAAACAGTTGGATCCTCCCAGCTTTTTTAAAAGGAATCAAGGTGATAAGACACAAAAAGATTGATTATATTTTAACCTCTTGTCCCCCTTACTCTGTCCATTTAGTAGGGCTTTTATTGAAAAAAATCACAGGCGTGAGATGGGTTGCAGATTTCCGCGATCCATGGACGATATGTGGTCCCAAAACACTATTTCCTAACAGCAATTTATCCATAAAAATTGAAAAATGGTTGGAGAGAAAGGTCATTGAAAATGCAGATATAATTTTATCTACCACTGAAAACCTTTGCAAGGCTTTCCTTGAATTTTATAAAGAGCAGCCTGCAAATAAGTTTTTATACATTCCCAATGGGTATGACCCAGAGACATTCTTCAAGTTTAACGGATTCAAAAGATACAAAAGGTTCACATTAACTTACGCGGGTTCATTCTACCTAACCAGAACTCCTGAGCCTATTTTTACCGCGTTAAGAGAGCTCATAAAGGAAGGGAGACTGAATGCAGAAGATATAAGGGTGAATCTTATGGGGAATTGCCAACATGTGAACGGGTGCCCAACATCTCAGATCATTAGCGCTTATGGTTTAGGTCAAACTGTGCATGTCTTAGGGTTGGTGTCTCATCATAAGGCGCTCAAACTTATTAAGAAAAGCCATTTAGCTCTGCTATTAGCGGAGAACCAGCCCTTTCAAATACCAGCTAAAGTTTATGATTATATGGGCGCAGGAACAAAGATACTTGCTGTAGCCGAAAAAGGGGCGACATCAGATTTAATAATTTCAACAAAGATTGGCGAGGTTTTTCGTCCGGGCGACGTCGAAGGTATTAAAAGATATATCTATGAATGTTTCAGAAACGAGAAGTCAGGACTGCTGGAAACTAATTCAGAAATCTTTTCTAAATTTGATATAAGAGTGATTCTAAAAAATCTGATATACCACATTGAGCGCCAGGGGTAAGCCAGTGGTCCGCAAAACCATACCCACCTATGCCGAGGCTTCGGTGGGTCATCCACCGGTGAGCGAAATCCGCCGAAGCTTAGTAGATCCATCGCTGACAGAGTTCGCATCCGCAGTTACGTATTCCTCCACGGCCAAGGCCGCGGTCTCCTGCGTAGGCGGATGAACGAAAAGATGGAATAAAGCACATTCTTGATTCATCAAATGGGTGGATAAAGGAGAGAAGCGGTAAGGAAAAGTATATGACCTTAAGGGTAAGTGATCTCGGCCCATTCTTCGCTTTAATAAAGGTTATGGAAAATTTGAGATTTTAAACTGAGAAGTAAAATTCTTTTGAGGGTAGTGATAAGTAATGCCTTTAGATGAAACATCGTTTAGAACAAAGGTTTTACGAGGATTCCTCTGGGTAGGTGTAGGGACTTTTATGGGCCAACTTATATCCTGGGGTGCAACAATTTTGGTCATCCGAATACTCTTACCTTCAGATTATGGCCTGATGGCAATGGCTCTTACATTTATCGCTTTATTGACAACCATTAGTGAACTCGGCATCGGTGCATCGATCATTCAAGCAGAGCAAATTAAGGATGGAGAAATCCGTCAAATTTTTGGAGTGGTTGTTATCAGTATTTTTTTGGGCTGGATACTATCCTATATAGCTGCCCCGATCATTGCGCTTTTCTACAATGAGCAGAGATTGGTTCCGATCATAAGGATTATGAGTATAAATTTTTTTCTCATTGGTTTATATGTGGTTCCGGAATCATTATTTGTTCGTGAGATGGATTTTAAAACAAAAGCAAAAATTGATATCTCAGCTACGGTTGGATCATCTCTCTTTACATTATTTCTTGCTTTTAAAGGGATGGGAGTTTGGGCCCTTATCTTAGGGTTAATTGCCCTGCATGCAACAAAAGCCGTTAGTTTCAATGTCGCCCGGTCCTCGTGGTTTAAACCCATTTTTAATTATAAAGGCTCAGGAAGATTGGTAAGATTTGGTGTTACCGTAACGGGCGACAGACTTTTCTATTATCTTTATACGCAGTTAGATAAAATTATTGCCGGTAAATTCTTGGGAGACAATCTATTGGGGATTTACGCAGTTGCATTGACCCTGGCTTCAATACCAATGGAAAAAGTTTTGCCAATCATTACTCATGTATCATTCGCCTCTTATTCAAGAATACAGGACGACATTAACCGTATTAGGAGAAACCTCTTAAGAACCATTCACATGATTTCATTTGCCAGCTTTCCTATTTTTTTGGGTATGGCAGGTGTAGCTCCGGAAGCCATCCCTCTCATCCTGGGTTCGAAGTGGGAGAGTATCGTTCTTCCTTTTCAATTGCTTTCTCTCGTCCTCCCTCTGAAGGCCTTAAGTAATGTTCTCCCCCCTGCCATATTTGCAACCGGAAAACCTAAGGTAAATCTCTTAAATATGGCGATCACCTGCGTGATCATGGCCATAGCACTCCTGATTGGGGTAAATGCAGGACTTTTGGGGATATGCATTGCTTGGATTTTTGCTTACCCTATTATTTTTCTTATTACAAGTATACGCTGTCTAAGAGTACTTGGAATACCTTTTAGAGATTTCTTTTCTGAAATTAAATTTCCGCTTTTTGCGAGCATATTCATGCTGATCTCGATCATCCTACTGAAAAAAATAACTGTTTCATTACAATCCTTTTCCTGTTTGATCGTATTAATAATATTTGGAGTTGTATTTTACTCTGGCTTAATCTTAGTATTCGCGAGAGACGAGTATTTAAACTTAAAAACTTTTCTGCAAAGGTAGTTAACCTCAATCATAAGAGATCGAAGATGTGTGGAATATTGGCAGTTTTAAATTTTGACAATGAAATCGTGGATAAAGAATTGATTATTCGGATGCGAGATACCATGTATCATCGTGGCCCGGATGACGCTGGTTTATATATTCAAGAATCGGTCGCATTAGCTCACAGGAGGTTGGCTATCATTGACCTTTCGGAGACAGGCCATCAGCCCATGGCTAATGAGGATGGGAGTTTATTTGTTGCCTGTAATGGGGAGATTTACAACTATGTCGAACTGAAAGAAGATTTGAAAAAAAGAGGGCATCGATTTAGTTCAACCTCTGACAGCGAAGTCATTCTTCATCAGTACGAAGAGGATGGCAAGCAATGTTTAAATAAATTTAACGGGATGTTCTCTTTTGTATTGTGGGATAACAAAGAGAAAAGACTGTTTGCGGCAAGGGATCGTCTTGGCATAAAACCATTATATTATTACGTGGATAACAAAAAAGTAATTTTTTCATCGGAAATCAAGGCGATCCTTGAAAACCCTTATGTTCTAAGAAAGCCTGATTACCAGGCGATCGCTGATTTTTTCTTTGCTGGGCGTGCATTAGGGAATAAAACCATGTTTCAAGAAATTAAAGAGGTTGAGCCCGGATACATGGCCGAGGTGGATAAGGCAAAGATGCGAGTTCGAGTGGAGAAGTATTGGGATGTTCTTTATAACTACAATTATTCTTGGACAGACGAAGATTTAAAAGAGCAACTCTTTTCCTTGCTGGATGATTCTGTAAAGATAAATTGTCGGAGTGATGCACCCCTGGGATGCCACTTGAGTGGAGGATTGGACTCCAGTACGGTTGTTGCGTTTGCTGCGAGATACCGAGAATCCTTAAAAACATTCTCAATTAAATTCTCCGAAGATCCCTACATTGATGAGACTAAATATGCAAAAGCAGTTGCCAACCACGTGGGGGCCCATTATATCGAAAGCTCACCCACTGCCTTGGATATGGTACAAGTTCTCCCTTTTCTTATTTGGCATATGGATATCCCCTTGGCCACCAGTGGAGGATTTGCATATTTCACGGTCTCAAATCTTGCAAAGAAATATGTAAAAGTATCGTTAACAGGCCATGGAGGTGATGAATTATTTGCTGGGTACCCCGCTCAATATTTAGCCAGTTACAAAAACGCCGACGGATTTGAACTCCATAGAGATCCCGACAGAGATGTTAAATTTTCATTAGGAAAGGCATTCATAAGAAGTCTTGTCCGCAAAGGTCCTCGAGGTATTTATGAGTCTATCAGAAATAGGCTTTTTAAAGAGGAAAAATCTTTCGAAGATCTGTGGGTTCAACTCCATTGTGGAACTGAACCCAAGCATAATCCTGTTTTTCATCAAGATTTTGTTGCAGCCCTGCAAAGATATTCGCCGAAAGATGATTATATTAAACCGTTAATAGAAATAAGCACGGATCAAGTCCTGGATAAGTGTTTATATCACGATCTGCGCGTTTATCTTCCGGGATTGCTTCATTGGGAGGATAGGGCGAGTATGTCAGTTTCCTTGGAATCAAGGGTGCCTTTGCTCGATCATCGAATCGTTGAGTTTCTTGCGACAATACCACCGGAGAAAAAGGTAGATGGCATGGAGTCCAAGCACCTATTAAGAGAGATTGGATCGTCATTGCTACCAGAGGAGGTGTGGAAAAGGAGAGACAAGCGTCCTTTCCCTGTCCCAGGGAAATTTTCATTGTCGAAAGAAATGAACGAAATGACCCAAAATATTCTTTTGTCTCCGGAAAGCCTAAAGAGGGGAATTTTTGACCCTCGCGTGCTGAAAGACCATTCCAATAATAATAGTAATATTAGTTCATTATGGCAGCTCATTAATGTGGAATTATGGTTTAAAATCTTTATTGATAAAAATCCTCAATATACCCATAAGATAGATCTGTAAACTTTCAAGGCTATGTCATTTTATATATTCTTATTTTTGACTTTTATCTTGATAGGGAGACCTCAAGACATATTTCCTTCTTTGGTGCCGTTAAGACTGGCCTTAGTTTTCACTATCATCACCTTATTGGCTACATTTGTGGGTAACAAAAAAAGGATATTACATGATCTCTTTAAACTAAAGGAGAGCAAACAATATGCACTGTTTTATATGCTCATGATAATCGGAATACCTCTCGCTTATCATCGGCGTGAGGCCTTCAATTACATTTTTCTGCTTTATCTGTCAAACATATTCTTTTTTTATATCTTTATATCACAGGTCGATTCCTTCAAAAAAGTGAAAAGTATTATATTTACAGTATGCTTCAGTACCCTTTTTTATGGGTTATTCAGCTTGGCTAAGGGATCCTTTTCTAACAGATACCTGGGGTTCACAAGCGGTGAGGGGGTATCCTGGATGACGGACCAGAGATTCTCTTTTGGTGCAATGTACGACCCCAATGATCTGGCTTATTTTCTTGTATCGCTATTCCCTTTGAGTTTTTTTTACCTGGCACATAATGAAGGTATTTTTAAAAAAATATTTGCAACAACCATTGCTTTACTTTCTGTTGGCATAATTTTACTAACAGGTTCGAGGTGTGGTTTTATAGGCTTGCTTGCTGTCTCTATTCTATTCTTTTTTACAAAGCTAGTTGGTCTCAAATGGTCACTTAAAGTCTTATTGTTGGTTGCTTCAGTGATAGTTTTAATGTTATACGATAAGGAATTGAATATGGGGCGGTTTAAGGCACTTTCAGAAATCCAAGGTGACTACAATGTTACCGCCGAAGATGGGCGTTTAGGTATTTGGAAGAAAGGGTTTCGATTAATATTGTCGAATCCTATAACTGGAGTAGGCGTTAATTGTTTTGGTCAAGCCATTGGCGAGATGAGACAAGCAGAAAATGAAATTCCGCGGTGGCAGGCTGAACATAACTCGTTTTTACAAATAGCTGCAGAAGTTGGTTTAATAGGCTTTATTATTTTTGGAGCGTTAGTATTTGGCTGTATAAAGAATTTTTCACGCATCCGAAGAGTTGAAGTGTTAACGCCCGAAGCGCGTGAGGTTAAAACCGTTGCCGGATTACTTCAGGTGGGGTTTATTGGGAGCTTGTTAGTCGCATTTTTCTTAACACAAGGTTATTCCCTTATTTTCACATTATATTTCGCCTTATCCGCAGTTATGCGAAAAGTATCGTTTAATTTGAACAACACGGATTAAACTGGTTAGAAAGGCAGAACTTTTAGGGATGTCATGAAGGGGTTATCCAGGGGCAACTGGAGCTTATAGAGAACGACTCTGCCGTTTCTTCTTAGGCTTCCATGGAAAGCTGAAAAATGGTTGGGTATAGTATCTTGTGGTAGAATTATAGATTCGGTTGGATTCTATAAATAGGTTAAAATTACGGATGGTTTTTAAACCAGACATGAAAATGAAAAGCAAATTTATTCTCACATTAACAAATATTAGGAAGATTGCTCACCATCATTATGGGAATAGTTGGTTAAGTTTGCCTAAATTCATTTATTATTCTTTGCTTAATATAAACACTTTCATACTTTTTGTAGCAGAATTGGATAAAGAATTACCTCCTTACCCGCTTGACCCGGAATTTGCCGTTATAAAACCAAACCTAGAAGAGCTGAATAAACTTAGAGAGGGGAAAGATCTGCCTCGTGAATTTTATTATGATCAGATTCACGGTATTAAAACGTGCTATGTTGCTTTGCATGGGGAGCAAATCGCCCATATTTACTGGCTGTATTTCAAGGGAGACTGGAACCGTTTCTTAGTGTTGAGCGAAGGTGTGGCGGAGCTGAATTACAATACAACTCTACCAGAATTTAGAGGGAGAGGGTTGATGTCGAAGATGGAGGCGTATATATTAAGAGATCTCCAAAAGCAAGGGTACAGAAAGGCAGTGGGTGTAATCCATGAAAAGAATATTCCAGCGATTAAGAGTATAACAAGAGTAGGCTTCAGAGAAATTAAGAGAATTAAAACTATGGGCCCTTTTAGCAGAAGAATTAAGGTGTAGTGTGATAAAAGTGGCTTACATTTTAACTCCAATCGAATTTGGAGGAGCGGAGAGGGTAAGTCTCAATTTTCTAAAGAACATCAACCAAAATGAATTTAAAGTATGTCCAATAGTCTTGGTTCGTCCATGGGAAAGTAGTAATGTATTCATTGAAGAAATAGAAAAGGAAAATTACCAATATTTATCAATTCCTGTAGCGATAAAAACCCTAAACGAGGGTAGGGATTATTTTAGGGTCATTCGCTGTTTTAAAATGTTATTTTCCATACTTAGAAGAGAGAGGTATGATATAGTACATACTAATGGGTATTTTGCAGATATCATTGCGATTCCTGCTTGTAAGTTATTGGGGATACCACATATTGCGACTTGCCACGGATTTATAACAAATGATAAAAAATTAAATATTTATAATATGTTTGACCGTTTTATTTTGCGATTTTCCAATAAAATAATAGCAGTATCTGATGGTATTAAAAATGAGTTAACTAAAAATGGAATTAAGGAATCCCATGTCGTAGTGATTCAGAATGCCGTAGAAGGAAATTACAATAAAGAATTATTTAGCCAAAATAGACAAAATAAACGTCAGCAATTAAATATAAGAGAAAGAGAATTCGTTTTAGGCTATATCGGCCGCCTAAGTGAGGAGAAAGGAATTAAATATCTCATTGAAGCAAGTTCTCTCTTAAATGAATCTGATATTACTGTAAAAGTTTTAATTATCGGAGAGGGTCCTCAAAAAAGACAGTTAGAGGATTTAGTAAAAGAAGAGGGTATTAAACATAACGTCGTTTTTGCCGGCTTTCAAGCTGACATTGAAAGCTGGTTACCGGCAATGGATGTTTTTGTCCTTCCGTCATTAACTGAAGGAACACCTATGTCACTCCTTGAGGCAATGGCTTTTGGGATTCCCGTTGTGGCTTCTGCGGTAGGAGGGATCCCTCAAGTGATAGTTTCAGGCAAAAATGGAATACTTGTATCTTCTGGTAAATCTCAAGAGATTGCGGATGCAGTTAATACGTTGTACGAAGACGAAACCTTGAGAAAAACGCTGGGTGAAGAAGCGAAAAGGACAATAGAATTAAAATTCAATGTAGATGAATGGGTTAAAAAGGTAGAAGCAGAATATCTGAAGGCAATTCATAAGGCGGGAAAGTGATACTGGTTTTATACATTCTGATTGCTATAGGCGTTTATACAACCATTTACGTCCTTTACTGTGTGGTCCTCTTTGCAGCTCATTTCTTTATGGGCGACAGAGAGATGCCTCTCCTTCCGCCGAAGGTGAGATTCGGAATTATTATACCCGCGCACAATGAAGAACTCTTCCTGGGAAGACTCTTGAAAAGTATAAATAAACAGAATTATCCAAGTGATATGTTTAAAGTCGTTGTAGTGGCGGACAATTGCACTGATAGAACCGCCCAAATCGGCGTGGAGAATAACGCTATGGTGCTGGAGCGCTTTGATTGTCAGCATCATGGCAAGGGTTATGCCATAAAATATGCTTTAGAAAGAATAGGTTTGAATAGCTATGATGCAATATTTATTATAGATGCTGACAGTATAATTGATAATGATTTGCTCACACACTTGGATAAATCGTTTAGGGCAGGGAATAACGTTATTCAATGCTATAATGGTGTGGCAAATCCGGACGAAAGCTGGTTTACACGTTTGCTGGATGTGTCAAGGACCATTGGTAACGAAATTTATTTCCCTGCAAAGGAAAAGCTGGGACTTTCCTCGTACCTCATGGGGAATGGTATGTGTTTCTCGAGCGAAGTTCTTGTTAGGCACGGCTGGGACGCTTTCTCCGTCGGTGAGGATTGGGAATATTACGCGAAACTTATTCAGGCGGGAGAGACTGTTGCATTTGCCAAAGAAGCCCGTGTCTACCATCAGGAATCATCCTCGTTGAAACAGGCAACTTCCCAGAGAATGCGCTGGTCCAGCGGAAGGTTTGCCGTGGCCGGGAAATATGGTATCGGTCTCTTTTTCAAAGGATTGAAAGAGATAAACATTAAAAAAATGGATGCCTCTCTGCCGCTACTTTTCCCAAATCCTTCGCTGGGCGTGAATATTACCGCTGTGTGCCTTTTGTTATCTTTGATGCTCATCCGAACGGCAAATAATCATTATTTTTTCCTATGGTTTTTTTTACTCGTGCTGGCGCAAATAGCGATATTCATGGTTGGCATTATGTATACCCGGAATAAGTTGAAAAACTTTCTCTCTCTCTTTGCAGCGCCGCTGTTCTTGATGTGGAAAATAGGAATAGACCTTTTTTCTGCATTCGGCTTGGGCAGGAAAGAGTGGATAAGAACGGACCGAAAGTTGTAAATCATAAATCATCTATTAGATTTAGCAGGGCAGAATTATTACAGGTACGTATTTAATGAGAAGTCCTGTTGATAAGATAAATGTTCTTTTCGTAATCATGCAAATGGAAATGGGGGGATCGGAACGTCTGGTCCATAATTTAGTTCTTAAAATAGATCGTGACGTTTTCAATCCTTCGATAGCATGGTTTTTGGGAGATAAAATATTAAAAGAGTTTAAAGATTTGAATGTACCCCTTTATCACATACCAAAAATTGGAAGAATTGATATATCGGCAATGAGAAAGCTTGGAGATATTGTTAAAGATAACGATATACATATTGTGAACGCTCACCATTTTATGCCCTTGGTTTACTCCTTTTATGGCTGTAAGGTAAAGAATCATACAAACCTTATATATGCGGAACATTCTAAATGGGAGATAGAACGAATTCCCTTGAAGTGGAAGATAGCAGGGCATTATTTGTTAAATCATGCAGATGGGGCTATAGGCGTTAGCCCTGCAGTTACAACGCAGATAAAGAATAAATTTAAAATAGATGATTCTAAAGCCTTAACAATCCTTAACGGGGTTGATATCGAGGCTTTCAAAAGTGAAAATGAAAAACAAACTTTAAGAAAAGAATTAGACTTAAGAGATAATGAAAGAGTTATCGGAATCGTAGCCAATTTTAGAAGGATTAAAAATCATATTTTTCTCTTAAAAGCTTTCAATGAACTCATTAAAGATTATAAAAATGTAAAGCTTTTGTTGGTTGGCCAAGGTTTTAAATATGATTCCGAGAATTCAGAACAAGAAGTACGAGATTTTATTAACGAAAGGGGGCTGGCTACGAATGTTCTCTTATTAGGTTTCAGATCAGATATCCCGCAGCTTTTAGGTATTATGGATATTTTCTGTTTAACATCATTTAAGGAAGGGCTTCCTATAAGTTTAATTGAGGCCATGGCTGCTGGACTTCCTGTAGTGGGAACTGATGTGGAGGGTATTAGAGATGTGATAATTCCGAATCGGAATGGTTGCTTAGTTACTATTGGTGATGTAATGGGACTGAAAAATATTCTGCATACCTTAATACAAGATGAGTCGTTAAGGCAGAAATTCGGCCAAGAGTCTGAATCTTTGGCAAGACGTACATACTCGTTAGGGCAATGCGTTAAGCAGTACCAAGATTTGTTCACGTCAATTATGAAGTAATTCTTTTTATACATCCAAGGAAATCGGTTGAGCTTCTGTACAAACAATCTCTTCTTGGGCTGCTATTTCCTCCAAGTGATGTAATTGCTTTTTGGAGGTTTCTAACCAATGGGCGAGCCAGCCAACAAGATCAGATTGCAACTTCCTGTTTGAGATTAAGAGATTTATAACGACTGAAGGGAGTTAAAATAACTCTAAAGAAAAAGTAACATGGGAAATCTATTATTGGAAAGGCAAAGGATTGAAGAAAATTATCATGATAAGAAATATGGAGGTAAAATTATTAAACATCCTAATGCGAGGGAAATCGATGCATATAGGTTTTTTAAGGAGCTCAGGAGGGATGTAGCTGGTTTAAAAATTTTAGATTTTGGGTCTGGAAATGGCTGGTTAAGTATAGATGTCAGCAAAGAAGGGGCAGCAGAGGTCTATGGAATAGATATTTCGAAAGAGCTCATAGAAAAAGCTAATCAGTTGGCGGAAGCAAAGGGTTTTTCGAAAACAGTTCATTTTATAAAAATGCCCGGGGAAAATTTAACTTTCTCAGATAATTGTTTTGATTTGTGTTTGGGAAGCGCTATTTTACATCACACTGACTTAGATCTCGCTGTAAAAAATATATACAGGGTACTAAAACCAGGGGGCAGGGCGATATTCATTGAGCCTTTAAACCAGAATCTTTTTTTGAAATGCTGGCGAAAGTTAACACCTTGGAGAAGAAGTCCAGCGGAAAAAGCGCTTATTAATGATGATTTAAAGTTTATACGAGAATTATTCCCTAATGCGAAATTTCATTTTTTTACCTTTAGTTCAATCTTAACGGAGGGTGTAATGATTATTTTCCCTAATAACAGATTTGTAAGCTCAATCAATAGGCTATTGGAAAGATTTGACAATAAGTTATTAAATTTATTTCCCTCGTTGGGAAAGTATTGTGCCATCGTTGTTCTTGAAATAAATAAAGACTAGATATTGGTCAAGGCCATTTTTTCGTGTAGAAGTGAATGGCCATGGAGTTCTTTTTACATTTTGGTAAACAACACTTTCCTGCACATTTTTGGACAAATTGTTTGATTCGACGCACAGAATTTAGAAGAGAATCTATTCCCTCAAGATGAAACTTTATTAGAAACACATTAAAATGTTAATAACATTAATTAGTTAAGATCATAAGCCACATTTAAATTAGATTTTTGGATTTGGCATTAATTATGCTGATTATTAATTCAGCCGAATTTAAAAATAACAAGGATGCCCCACAATGCCATTGTCACCTTCAACGCTACGCTGACTTATGACTTAGATTCTACTGACACCAAAGCAAAGGGGGAAGGGGCAAATCTGGCAGGGGATTCAAACTGGATCGTACCGCTACCAGGAAGTACCTCAACGACTACCAATGACATAGACAGCCAAAGTCGTCCGACAACGGGTGGTTGGGACATTAGGTATGATATGTATCAATAGGAGAATCAAATGAAAAAGATAACCTTAATTCTTTTTGCCCTATTTATCCTCATAAGAGTCTCATGGGCAACGACACCAACTATCTCCAGTGTTAGTGGGACGGTAGCCACAGGTCAAACCATTACCATCACCGGTACTACGATGGTGGATGAGAATAGGACTAACTGGGACCCCTTCTTTGCAGCTCATCCCAATGCTTCCAGCTTTGAAGGGGTTGACCATCTGGCAGATGGATATAGGTGTACAGATTGTCCTTGGAATATGTGGGCTGATGGCGTTCCCATTCCTTATAAAGGAGCACCTGGTCGTGTCTGGCAACCCAGATATGTTACAAGTCCCAGACTGATGGGAAATCAAAGCATACGGTTCCACGTAGAGTTCATCGACACTAACTTAGTTAATGTCATAAGTAACACTACATTCACTCATTCTCTCTCACCTGCTGGCATCTGGTTTAGGATATATTCAATGTGGGACTCCAATGACAAAAATTATTCTCATCTCAAATTTTTTGATACCATGGGTGGAGCCAATCAAACTTATCTTAATTCCTGGCCTGACTTATCAGGTATTTTTATAGCGGATTGGGGTGGAATAAACTCTTGCAATCCAGGTATAAAAGTTAATTCCACTTGTGAGTATAGGGTTGCTTTTCAGAAAAATAGATGGCATTGCATGGAAATCCATTATGATACCTATCCTTCCATTTGGATATATAAAGATGGAACACTAATTCTCAGGGCATTCCAGACTCAGTATGAAAATTGGACTACATTTTTAATGGGAATTATTAACACAGTTATTCCATACGCAGGTGGATGGATGGATAATTGGTGGGATGCTTTTGCTGTAAGCACAACCCGTATCTATCCTGCGTCTACTATTGAGATCAGCAATAACTCAACCTACGGAGCTGGCACGCTCGTATATCAGGAACCTCTTTATCTATCTGATGGTTCGGTGCAGATTAAGGCAAACCTGACTGGATTGGGGGCTGGGCCTTATTATCTCTGGGTGACTAACAATAGGCAGGAAAGAAGCTCTCGGTATCTTCTTAGTGGTACTTCTCCTGTCGGTCCATCGGCACCTACAGGTTTAAGAATTGTACCATAGCTCCGTAGTCTGGAGTTACTATGAGGAAAATTCTTGCAAATTTATGATAAGGTCTGTAAGTTTACAATAAAAGGAACTTAAAAATGAAGGATATCGTAAAAAGGTGGAAAATCATATTTTGTATTCTTTTATTTCCAACAATTAGTCATGGACAAATGCTCTTCGAAGAGTTTTTTGAAGATAATAATTTCACGTCAAGAGGTTGGTATGATGGTGCTACTGGAGTAATTGATTGTTCCGAACATGCTCCTGTTCTTGGAAGCAGTTGTTCTCTGAAGGCGTTTTGGACCTCTGGTGCTACAAAGCCATCTGGGGGTTCATGGACATTCAGACACAAATTTCCTGATACAGATTCGGTGTATATTGGCTTCTGGATAAAACATACGATTAACTGGGCAGGATCGGGCGTATCGTATCATCCCCACATGTTTATGTTCCTAACGAACTTAGAAAGTGATTATTCTGGATTGGCTTACGACCATTTGGATGTCTACGTTGAAGAACATTGTACTGCAAATAATAGTCCTACTGGAACCTGTGCCGGAAAATTATGGGTACTTACACAAGACAGTATGAATATAGATACTGCGAATATTAATGTGAACTTGGTGAACATAACAGAGAACAGAGCCGTAGCAGGATGTAACGGTGACAGTGATGGTTACGGTAATGGGAGTTGCTATCAGTCAGGTGGAAAGTGGTACAATGGGAAGAATTATCCAAGCTCAAATATTTTTGTTCAAGATAGTGCTGGTTCATATTACAAAAATGATTGGCACTTTATTGAGGTTTATTTCAAGCTCAATACCATATCGGGTGGAATAGGTCAGAGGGATGGAATTATACAGATGTGGTATGATGGTGCCTCTGTCTACGCTTACAACAACGTGGTTCTAAGGACTGGGCAATATCCCAATATGAAATTCAATCAAATAATTTTTGCACCCTATATTGGTAATGGCTCTCCTGTGAATCAACAGGGATTTTGGATTGACAACCTGACCATTGGAAATTCAAAACCAGTTTCAGATTTACCGCCTGCTCCACCCCAAAATTTAAGAATAGTACAATAATTATAGCCAAATTGCAGATGAAACCTATTTACATTCGGAAATTCTATCGAGATGGGATAGTGTAACCTCGCGCCCCCGCATTTTATACCATTCAATTGCCATCCCTTTTAGTATAAGAAAAAAATGTCTTTACCTAAAGTAATTCTTGTAATCACTATTGATGTTGAAGAAGACAACTGGTCCATTTCTCGTTCCAACCTAACAGTTGAGAATGTTAGAGAAATTAATCGTCTCCAGGTTTTATTTGACCGTTATGGGGTTAAACCGACTTATTTGCTATCCTATCAAGTAACCTCATGCGATTGGGCAGTCAACATTCTTGCTAAGATATTAGCTGAGGGTAAATGTGAAATAGGCGCTCATCTTCACCCGTGGAATACACCTCCTTTGAAAGAAACCCTCAGTGACAGGAATAGCATGCTATTAAATTTGCCCTATGAATTACAAAAGGAAAAATTAAAAACACTTACTGATCAAATTAAGAAAGCCTTCGGGATTAGACCGCAATCTTTTAGGGCAGGTCGATGGGGGTTGGGTTCAGAAACGATTGATGCACTCATTGCTTGCGGTTATCGAGTTGATAGTAGCGTTACTCCTATGACGTCATGGTCAGATTATGGAGACGGACCTGAATACAATGAGGTAAGAATAGAACCATATTGGATGCCGTCTGAAAGTGACCGAATGGACGAAAATGGCCGTCATTTCATATTAGAAGTTCCAGTGAGCATTGGCTTCAACAGATGGCCGTTCGAATTTTGGCAGAACATTCATCTCCTGCTGCAAAAAAATTGGTTGAAATATTTGCATCCCGTTAAGTTATTTCGTTCTACAGGGTTGCTCTGTAAAATTGGGCTTTTCCCTGAAGGAAGTTCTACAGACGAAATGATAACCCTTTCAAAAGTAGTGATAAAACATAAAAAGCGATTCTTAAATCTTACTTTTCACAGCAATTCATTGTTACCCGGGAAAGGGCCGTTTATCAAAAATGTAAAGGAGCTTGAAGAGTTTTATTTGAAACTCGAGAAATTCCTCGAATACCTGACCTCTAACACGAATTTGGTCCCTTTGACCCTTTCAGAAGTAGGCCGATTACTTGAAAATAAAGAATTAACAACTTTTTAAACCACGTTTAGGTCAGTGCTTATGGATGATAGGAGACATAAATGAAACCGCTTCAATTACAAGCTTTGAAGTCCTTTCCGTTGGCAATAGCTATTTTCTACTTTGTTATCTCAAGTTCTCTCCCGGCAAGTGCAGAGGCCAAGAAAATAATCTTTTTGCATCACTCAACTGGAAACAATGTATACTATCAAGGCGGAGTTCCGAGTTGGTTTTCTAATTATAATAAAACTAATGGAACATCCTTTCAAATCACAGAAAGGGCCTATCCAAACTCGCCTTATCCTTGGGAAAATTACCCTTATGATTATTGGAACCTTTGGGTGAAGGGGGTATGTAATTCAAACAATCCTAACATTGAGTGTATAAGTACTCTGACTAAGAGCTATGACGTGATCGTATATAAACATTGCTTCCCTGGATCTCATATTGAGCCTGATAAAGGTAGCCCGACCTTAAGCTCCAAAATCAAATCACTTGAAAACTATAAACTACAGTATCGAGCATTGCGGGACATGATAGATAGTTGCCCAAACAACCTATTCATCATATGGACGCTTCCTCCGCTACACAGATTAGCTACCACTCCCGAGCATGGAAGGAGAGCAAAGCAATTTGTAGATTGGGTGAAGAAGGAATATCTTATTGAAGACGGGAAACCACACCAGAATGTTTTCATCTTTGATTTTTGGGGAATTGTGGCAGAAAGCGATCAAAATCCAAGGACAGGCCAGGTGAATTGTTTAAAATACGAATTCGAAACAAATCACAATAACGAGGATTCGCATCCAAATAAAACTGCAAACCAGTTAGCTGGACCATTATTTGCCCAATTTGTTGTGGATTCCATAAAGAAATTTTCGAACAGATAGTGAATTTTCATGCCGCTAATACCCTTTCCCCAACTGCATTCATAGTGTTCTAATGATCCAATGGTTCGAATAGTGAATGTTGTCACTGAGCGGTTATCTGGAACAATGATTTTCATGACCAAACCTAATAAACCGACAGAGTCGCTTACTGGGTTTCTCTTTGTTTGCACACTCTTAACCGGCTGTGGGGATAAAGAATTTTGGCTCAGTCCATTAAATTGAGAATAAATCAGATCAAAAAGTTATTATTTTTCCTTGTTATTGGGGGATTTACTTTCGGGATCATTTTATGGTTATTTCAAAAATGGGAATTGCATGACCTTATTGAGAAAGTCCCATTTAATAGAGAACTTAAAATATTTCTTGTAGAAAGACTGGTTAAGCTTGATACCTCACCATTCGCCCTAAACGAATCATCCCAGGAGTTAGAAGGGGTTATTTATGTAATGGGAGGATCCCAAAAAAATCTTAAATATAGATTTAAGACTGCAGCCGAGCTTTACCACAAAGGAATAGCGAAAAAATTAATGATACTCGATGAACCTGGGATAACAGAATATGATCCTCAAATCGGAAGGAATTTGACAAATAATGAATGGTGCATAAGAGAATTGGTTAACTCAGGATTTGGAAAAGGGGACATTGAGTTTATGGTAATGGAAAGAGGGTTTCTGGGCACAATGAGAGAGGCAAAAGCTGTTTCAACTATTGCGTTGGAAAGGGATTATAAACGTTTAGTTTTGGTGTCATCATCTTATCACACGAAGAGAGTTTGGGTGACCTTTTCAAGAATTCTGATGTATAACAATTTGTTTTTGGATATCTATTCATCAAATGAAGATACAGATCTGCGGAACTTGCTATTCGAATATGTTAAGCTGATAAGCTACGAATATATTATATTACCAATATATCTAAAGCTACCGGGATAAACATATACTCCAAATAATTATCTTGGTAGGGAAGAAGAGGGCTAAGTGAAGATCGGTATTGTTGGGTGTGGTTTAAATTCAGATTACCATATCAGCTTTGCTAAGGATTACCCAGAGACAGAAATAGTTGGTGTGGTCGATAAAGACAAGGAAAAGGCTCAAAATTGTGCTGCTAAATATGGCATCCAGAAAGTCTTTAACAGTCTTAAGGAATTGATGGAAGGTGAGAAACCCGATGTCATTCATATCGTGACTCCTCCCCATACACATTTTCCTTTAGCAAAAGAAGCGATCCAACTCAAATGCCATGTCCTAATCGAAAAGCCCATGACCCTTAATGCTGAAGAGGCGAAAGAGCTTTATAGTCTTGCGGAAGAATATGGGATTAAACTTTGCCCAATGCACAATCATTTTTACGATCCTTGCATGAAGAAGGCAAACGATTTGATTAAAGAAGGTCGGGTTGGAAAGATCATCAATGTTGAGAGCTATTACGGTTTGAATACAAGGATCAACGCCTTTCGAAAATACCCAAGACCTGATGTATTGCCCTGGCTTTATTCCTTGCCGGGAGGAGTATTTCACGATTTTATGTCACATCCTCTTTATGTGATGCTCCCATTTACAGGAAAGCCGCAAGAAATCCAGGTGATGGAAAAATCTTTTGGTGAATTGCCTCAAAATATCTCGGATGAGCTAAGGATCCTTATTAAGGGAGAAAAGGCTTTCGGGGTCTTGACTTTTTCCTTCGCCGCAAAGCCGCACCTTCATTTTGTGCGCGTTTATGGCACCAAGATGATGGTGAACGTTGACTTTAATACGATGACAACGACACTTCATCCTTTAAGCCATCTCCCCAAAGCTGCCCAAAAGGCTACCTACAACCTCAGTGAAAGCTTGCAACTTTTTTCAAATACAGTGTCCAATGTCTGGAACTTTGGAAGGGGAAGGCTTAAGCCCTATCAGGGGATGAAGACGCTGACTCATAGATTCTACGATGCCATCCAGGGGAAGGGTGAAGTTCCAGTATCAAAGGATGAAGCCCTGATGGTAATTGAGACCATGGATGGGATATGCAAACAGATAAAGAACACTCGTCTCGATTTTAAACCGATCCTTCCTATTAGGAATCCAGGAGCTACAGGAAAAGGGAACAAGATACTTGTGACAGGGGCTACAGGTTTTTTAGGGAAGAGGCTGGTTGAACTCCTGAGTCAAAAGGGCCATCCTGTTCGGGCGTTGGCGAGGAAATTGTCAAATATAGAAAAGCTGAAAGAACTAAATGTGGAGGTCTTTTTCGGGGATGTTGCAGATATGGAATCCCTGAAGTCGGTATTTAATGGTATTGATTTCGTTATTCACGCGGCAGCCGACACGGCTGGCCGAGAGGAAGATGGCAAGCTTAGCACTATTCAGGGGACAAAAAATGTTATCAGCCTTTGTGAAGAGTTTAAGGTGAAGAAGCTGGTTTATATCAGTTCGTGCAATGTCTATGGCGTTGCAGATTATAGAGACAGGCAAATCGTAACAGAAGAATCGTCGCTGGAACGGTCTCCTCAAAAAAGAGGGCCCTACTCCAATTCGAAACTTGAAGCCGAGGGAATTGTTCGCCAAGCGATGAAAAGGGGAATTGTTCCCATTGTGTGCTTAAGACCGGGAACAATTTACGGACCGGGAGGTGAAATTTTTACTCCAATGATGGGATTTGCGTTTGGTCAAAAGCTATTTGCTATCATCGGGGCAGGTAAATTCGTTCTTCCACTTGTCTATATAGACAATCTGGTAGAAGCCATTCTTGCGGCTATTAACAATGAAGCAGGTGCTGGGGAAATTTATAATGTAGTGGATACGGATAAATTGACAAAAAAGGACTATGTCGAATTGTTGCTAAAAAGGCTTTACCCCAATGCTTATTACATCTATATACCTTACGGTGTTTTATATTCAATTGTATTCATCCAGGAGATAATGTTCAAGATTTTGAAACGGAATCCTTTTCTAACTCGGTATCGGCTTAAATCCTCTCAAAAAAATATCATTTACGACGCATCGAGAGTTAAAAATGAGCTACATTGGAATCCACTCATTTTGGGTAAAGAAGGACTTAGTAGAGTATTTGAATATGAAATTGAAAAAAGATAACAACAAATATTTTTAAAATCTGATTCATAATTTTCACACAGGAGGGGTTTGTTATGGTTGAAGTGGGTTTGTCAGATATTGCCATATATGTTCCACCTTACTATCTTCCCCATGAGGAACTCGCAGCAGCCTATGGATTGCCAAAGGAAAAATATAGCATGGGGTTGGGCAATCAAAGCATGGCCATCATTCCCAATTGGGAGGATGCTGTTTCGATGGCAGCCAACGCCGCGCTGCAAGTCCTGGAGAAGTCTGGAACGGATCCTGAGGATATTCAGCAACTCGTAGTCAGTACGGAGAGCGGTGTGGATCACTCGAAGCCGGTGGCGAGTTTTGTTCAGGGATTATTAAAGATCGGTACCCGTTGCAGAGTCTATGAGGTCAAAAATGCCTGTTACGGGGGAACGGCAGGATTAGTCGACTCGATGGACCGAATGTCACGAACCGCAAAGTCTCCGCGAAAGAGTTTGCTCATCATGACGGATATCGCCAGATATGGTTTTGGGACCCCGGGAGAACCTACACAAGGGGCTGGTGCCGTCGCTGTGCTTGTGGAGCAAAACCCTCGTCTTTGCTCTATTGACACATCCCTGAATGGCGTCTTCTCTAAAAACGTATTCGATTTCTGGCGGCCGAACGGCAATCATTTTCCGTTTGTAGATGGGAAGTTTTCGATTGAATGCTACCTTATGGCCTTGGAAGGCGCTCTTTCGGAATTCCGTTCCAATGCAGGGCTCGAGCAGGGGAGACTGATGGACTATCTGGACTACGTCATATATCACATGCCGTTTACGAATATGGCCAAGAAGGCACACCGCCGTTTGATAGAGATCGAGTACAAGGGCAGCGATTTGGAAACGCAGGAAGAAATTTACAACAGGACCTTTTCGAGCAAAGTTGCGCCCGGACTCATGGGAGTGAGAGAAGTCGGAAATATCTATACAGGTTCTCTTTATATGGGTCTTGTCAGTCTCCTGGAAAACGAGAGGGAAAAGATTGAAGACAAGAGGATCGGGGCTTTTAGCTACGGTAGCGGGTGTATGGCAGAATTTCTGGTTTACCACACGAAAACGAAACTTGGTAAAATCATCGATTCCCTGCATTTTAAAGATCAGCTGGACAAAAGAAAGAAAATCACGTTCGAGGAATATACCCAGTTTTATTCAAAGAGCTCGGAAGAGGTCTTCTATCCTCCTGGCGAGATAAATTCCTTGAAAAACCAATATACCAAATTTCTGTTCACAGGCTTCAAGGATCATAAACGCCAATATATATAAAGGTTCTATTTGACCGGGACCTGATCTATAACCCATGAGGAAACGATAACCTATGCTCAATGATGCTGAAGGGGGTGAGTGTGCTTAGAATTCTGCTCAGGAAGGCGAGGCAAGTCTATCGGGACCTGCAGTTCGAGCGCTCCTTACCTCCGCTCGCGAAGCGGGAACGCAAGAGGGACCGTGGAGGCCTTCCCATCGTTGACCCCGGCCCGGAATCTTGTATCGTCTCAACACTCGATTGGATCCGTAGGGCACAAGATCATTCAAGAACCGGGGATGGCGGATTCGCGCGAGATTTCAGTCTGATTAAAGGCTGCTGGGCCAGTTCCTATCCGGAGACGACTGGCTACATCATTCCGACATTGCTGGAGTGCGCCCGAAAATATAACGACGCGGACCTGCGCTCTCGTGCAATGCGGGCGCTCGATTGGCTCGTTTCAATTCAGATGCCAGGGGGAGGATTCCAGGGAGGGACAGTCGATCAAGAGCCACGGGTTGCGGCGACATTCAATACCGGGCAAATTTTGCTCGGGTTGGCTGCCGGCGTAGCAGAATTCGGTGACGCCTACCGTCCCTCGTTACGAGCCGCCGCACACTGGCTGGCGGAAAGCCTTGATGACGACGGTTGCTGGAGACGGCATCCGACGCCTTTTGCCGCCCCTGGTGAGAAAGCCTATGAGGCCCACGTTGCCTGGTCCCTATTCGAGGCGGATCGTGTGGATCCAGGCCATGGTTTTGGCGCGGCTGGTCTCCGCCAGGTGCAGTGGGTGCTGCGTCAGCAACGGGCCAACGGCTGGTTCGATAAGTGCTGTTTAGGCGACCCATTGAGGCCTCTCACACACACCCTCGGCTATGTATTGCGCGGGATCATCGAGGCCTACCGGTGGAGCGGTGGACAGATATTTCTGCAATCGGCTGAGCGAACAGCCGATGCGATGTTAAACGTCGTTGGACGGAATGGAGAACTTCCGGGCCGGCTGGATTCCAAATGGCGTTCCGCGTCAAGATGGGTTTGCCTTACCGGCAACGCTCAAATTGCAGCTTGCTATTTCCTGCTGAACAGATTTGTTGGTCGCCCTGATTTTCTTGATGCGGGAAGGCGTTTGAATAGTTGTGTACGCCGAACGGTTTGCTTAGACGGGACCGAAGAAATCCGCGGGGGTGTGAAGGGTTCATTCCCGATAGATGGAGCCTATTGCTCTTATGAATATCCCAACTGGGCGGCGAAGTTTTTTATTGATGCCAATCTAATGGAACTACAGGAAGCAGATCATGGATAGGATCAAAAAACGCCTAAAATCAGCCGTGAAACAGATGCTTAATCGCGGACGGCGTTGGCGACGGCAGGTCGAAATCCGCCGGTCCTCACCGACCATCACATACGATCGCCTCGTGGCGGACTTCCGTGCCCTTGGCCTCGAGCCTGGTGACACGGTGCTCGTCCATTCGTCGCTTAAGAGCCTGGGGTATATTGAGAACGGACCCCGAACGGTAATCAAAGCGTTGTATCAATCCGTTTCGCCAAACGGGACGATCGTTTTCCCTGCGTATTATCTTCCCGTTGGCACGATCTATGAGACGTGTAAGATAAAAGGCTACATATTCGACCCCCGGGTACACGGAACGAATCTCGGCCGTCTACCCGAAGAATTTCTCAGATTCCCCGGCGTTGAACGAAGTCTCCATCCAACGCACTCGGTTTCTGCCCTTGGACGCAATGCACGTTATCTGACTGAAGCACACCATCTTGCACCCTCTACCTTCGGTAAAGGGTCACCCTGGGACCGGCTGATTGAGATTGGTGGAAAGGTGGCTGGTATCGGCATCCCAATGGCTCCAGGAGGATTGTATCACCCGCTTGAAGATCATATGATGGACGCTTTCCCTTTGCCGGTCAGGATGAAAGAGACCCATTTCTTACGCTGCCGGGATTGGTCAGGAGAGATTATACAAGTCCCGGTAGTGCCTTTGGACCCCGAGTTTTTACCGAGACGAATTGACCATAAGAGCCGGGGTGATCTTCGTGACTATTTCTGGCGGGAGTTTACCCGCGCGGGATTGCTTCGAGTCGGTCAGGTGGGGGAGGCTCGCACGTGGTTGATGCGAGCACAGGATTTCTTCAACCATCTGATACATCTTGCGCACGAGGGTATCACTATCTATTCGACCCCGGAAGAATTGTCGCGCCGGCCTTTGACATGATCATTTGGAGTTACGAGACTTCGCTGAAAAGTTCCAAAGATGTTGAGCGATATCATCGGATAGTCTTCCAAGAAAAAAGGTACTAATCATGACAAATTCTGTTGGCGGGGCAGAGAAACAGATTTTATGACTCCCTTCTTTGCCAGTCTCCTAGTTGCCTTAAGGGCCCTCACGATCAATAAGATGCGGTCAGCTTTGACCATGTTGGGTATTATTATTGGCATAGGTGCTGTCATCGTCATGGTCGCCGTGGGCTCGGGAGCGAAGGCACAAATTGCAGAACAATTTGCATATTTTGGGTCAAACCTCCTGGTCATTGAGTCGGGAAGCACAACGAGTGGAGGAATTCGAATGGAGGCAGGGAGTGCTCCAACTCTTACGGTTGACGATGCAGAGGCAATCCTCAACGAAGTCTATTTAGTCAAGTATGTGGCGCCTGATCTTGGAGGGGGTGCCCAGGTTATTCATGGGAACCAGAACTGGTATACCTTTATCATTGGGACAGTGCCAGAGAGCCTCAACATCAGGAATTGGCCTGTGGTTTTGGGCCGATCTTTTAGCAAACAGGATGTGGACGGAGCAACAAAGGTATGTCTTTTAGGGACGACAGTAGTGGAAAATCTCTTAAGAGGGACCGATCCGATTGGTGAGATCGTCCGTATAAGAAATATTCCCTTTAATGTAGTCGGTGTCCTAAGTCACAAAGGGCAATCTTCTTACGGGCGTGATTACGATGACATTATTATTATCCCTTTGGGGACCGCCCAAAAAAGACTCTTCGGAATGCAATTCCCAGGAATGGTGAAACATATTGCGGTCCAGATCAAGAATCCGGAAATGATGAAAGATGCAGAAGACCAGATCAAAGCTCTTCTACGACAGAGACATCGGATTCCATTGAACCAGGATAATGATTTTACCGTCAAAAACCTCACCGAAGTGATGGCCGGTGCTGTACAATCGGCCGATGTGATGTCGCTACTTTTAGGGGTTATTGCCTCCATCTCTTTGCTTGTAGGTGGAATAGGAATCATGAATATCATGCTCGTCTCGGTTACGGAAAGGACAAGAGAAATTGGTATCCGGATGGCCGTGGGGGCAAAGGGCAGAGATATCCTTCTTCAGTTTCTAATTGAATCACTTGTTCTCAGTCTGATTGGGGGAGTTTTGGGAATCGCTATAGGCATTACTGGGACTCATATCCTGTCATCCTTCACACAATGGCCGGTTCTCATATCGATCAAAACAATCTTGCTACCCTTTTTCTTCGCTGGATCGGTAGGGGTATTTTTTGGATTTTATCCTGCCAGGAAGGCTTCCTTGCTCGACCCCATTGAGGCCCTACGTTATGAGTAAAAAGAGAATAGTTTTGAAAATCATAATATTATAAATATGAGTTTATTATGAGTAAAGATTTACCGTTAGATTTATTTTTAATCATTAGTTCTCTAACTCCAATTATTAATGTTGATTTATTAATTCGTAATGAAAAAAAACAAATTTTGTTAGCATGGAGAAATGATGTTCTATTAGGTAATGGTTGGCATATTCCGGGTGGTATTATTAGATTTAAAGAAACTTTCCATCAAAGAATTCAAAGGGTAGCCCAATTGGAAATAGGTGTCAAATCAATCAAATATTTGAAACGTCCGATATTGATATCTCAATGTTTTTTTAAAGGGGACATTCGTGGACATGCAATTTCTTTATTGTTTGATTGTTTTTTACACAGTAATATAAAATTAGACAAAATGAAGGTAAAAAAACCAACCAATGGAGCATTAAAATGGCATACATCTTGTCCAAAAGATTTATTAGCCACACAACAATTTTGTCAAAAATTTTTCACTGAATAGGCCTTCCTTTTTTCGCCTAGGTGTGTCAATTAGCTTATAGGTGCGGTTAACATTCCGCTCAATGCCCTTGTAAATTTCATAGGCACTAAGCAGCTGAAAGAGGTTGAACCTCCAGAACCCGAACCTGAATCCGAACCACCTAAAAAATCCCTTTTAATAGAAAAGGAGTATGACGATGACAAGAATTAACACAAAAGAGGAACTGAAGGGTTTGGCAAAGGATTTAAAAGTGAGACCTGATTGGCATGAACCAGATGAACAGGGAGTTGATGCCGTGGTGAAGGGCAATGGTATCAAGAAAGAAATTTTGGATTTTCTATCAAGTCTCCATGAAAAATATGGTTATTTACCTAAATTTGCTCATAATTCAAATAACATTGAAGATAGAGTTCTTTATTCTGGTCCCTTTTTTGATGATAACGAATTGGCGGCAGCAATTGAAGCTTTATTGTTTGGAAAATGGTCAAGTAATGGTGAAATAAGCGCAAGATTTGAAAAAGAATTTAGCGAGAAAATAAACCAAAAACATTCATATTTTTGCAATTCAGGTTCTACGGCTAACTTGCTGATGATTACAGCATGTAAGGAATATTTTAAATGGAAAGATAATGATGAAATCATTGTTTCTCCAGTTGGTTTTCCAACCACTGTTTCTCCAATTATTCAAAACAATTTGAAACCAGTTTTCATTGATATCGAATGGAATACGTTAAATTTTGATTTAGACAAAATTGAGGAAAAGATTACTGAAAGAACCAAAGCAATACTTTTAAGTCCGGTTGTAGGAAATCCACCAGATATAAATAAATTATTGAAAATTGTTGAAAATAAAGATATCAAAATTTTATTGGATAATTGTGATTCTTTAGGTTCTAAATGGAATAACAAATATCTTAATGAATATGCACTTGTTTCTTCTTGTTCTTTTTATCCCGCCCATGAAATAACAACATTAGAAGGTGGGATGGTAAGCTCTAATATTGAAGAAATTATAAAAATAACTCGTAGTTATGCCACATGGGGAAGAGATTGTTACTGCATAGGAACTTCTAATTTACTATTAAATGGAACTTGTGGTCATAGATATAATAATTGGTTATCAGATTTTCCTGATTTAATTGTTGACCATCGATACGTATTTAATAGAATGGGATATAATTTTAAACCACTTGATTTACAAGCCGCAATTGGATTAGAACAACTAAAAAAATTGGATTATATCTGTCAACAAAGGCGAATAAATTATTTTCTTATAACAACTTTATTTGCTAAATATATTAGAATAGTAAAGCACGTAAACGTCTCTGTTTGGTCAGATTGGGTTCCTTTTGGTGTTCCATTGATTTGTGACTCTAAGGAAGAAAAACAAAAATTAGTAAATTATCTTGAATCTAATAGAATACAAACCCGTAATTATTTTGCTGGAAATTTATTAATGCATTCTGGTTATAAACACTTGGATGATTATAAAAAATATCCTGAAGCAAACAAAGTCTTAGATTTAGTTTTCTTTGTTGGTTGTGGCCCAACAATTTCAGAACAGAATATAAATTATATAGAAAAAATATTACGAAATTATTCGTCTTTAAATAAAAAATGAATTCGCCAGTTCAATAATGAATCCCTAGATTTCAATAAGAAACTCGGATTCCAGTAGATGGGGTTGAGTGCAATGGGGAGTAATAGTCTTTCGAGGTCAAAGAAATATGTTTCAACGATTGGATTAATACTGGCCAATATCGCTTTTTTTTACCTTTTTTCGATAGACATGAAAGGGGTTCTGATAGCGTCTTTGTATTTTGTTTTCGCTGCTGTTCTGCCCGGATATTTAATTGCGAAATGGTTTTGCGAGACATGTCACGTAAACAATGCCGAGAAACTTCCTTGGCATTTAATGCTTGGGTTGTCAACCATTTTTGGGATAGGGAATGTATTACTCTCCTACCTGGTGTTTCAAGGATTACGGAGCGAGATATGGAAATATTTTTGGTTGTGGCCTTATTTCATTCTAATTAAATATGTGTTTATTAGATCACGGCGCAGTGAGAAACTTTGGAAAATAATCAACATCAACAATTGGCTGTTGCCTATCACGCTCCTTTTTATACTGCTTGTCAATTTACTAAATTTTCAAATGAGACCAACCCCTGGGATTCTACCACTTGATATTTTCCATGATCACGTGTGGAATGCTGGGAATACCGTATCCCTTGTAAACGGGTTTCCCCTGAGGTCAATGAATATTGAGTCAAAGCCGTCCATAGCCTATCATGTCCTGGTTCACATCTTAGGTGCCCATATGGCCATGATAACCGGGCTAAAAGCTCATCTAACCGGTTTGCAGTATGTATTTATACCTCTAACCCCTATCCTGATATTGAACATGGTAGCACTTTTACACAGTCTAAACATTAGGAAGAATGGTTATTTGTTTTACGGCTTAGGTGTGCTCCTTTTTGGCGCAGGATTTGCGATTGTCCACGAGGTTAAGGTTGGCGCCCTTTTGAACAGCAGTACGAATTTCTTGGGAGTTATACTTCTCTTTGCCGTTATGACTACATGGATAGATACGATGGCATTCAAAACCTCCGGAAGGTTTATTGTAGTTTTTATTGGGGTCTTCCTGGCAACGGCAGCGAAGGGTTCTATAGGAACAGCGCTCGTCTGTGGAAGCTTGCTTTGGACGATTTTAAAATTATGGAAAAAATCCATCTGTTGGAGTGACGTGGTAGAATGCGCTGGAGCAATCTTAGGATTCTTGGGTGCATACCTTCTTTTCTTCCTTTATCCGGTAATGGGCCAGGAAAGCGTCAAAGGCGTTTTGAGAGCAGGGAGTCTTCTTTCGTTACCCTTTTCTTACGTAACGAAGAATGCATTAGCAGGCCCAATAATTGACTTAATTTACAAATATCTCCATGGCATGCGTCAATGGGTGGCCTATTTTGTATTAGTAATCTTGATGATACCGGTGCATGTATTATTCTATTACACCTATCGGCTATTCGTAGTTTATAAGCTGAGGATAGAGAAGCTTGAAGAGGCTCAGAGACGAATAATTTCAGTCATAGTGGGATCCTTATTTGTAGGGTATATCATCAACAGGGGTCCTGCTGATCACGCATACTTCCTTAATGCCGGATTATTCTTATTGGATGTATTATTTGTATTTTTTATAAGTCGGGAGGGTTTGTTTTCAAGAGTGAGGGAATTTTACGCTAAGAAAGAGATATTTGCCTTAGTCGGAGCGGTTTTTATCTTTGCGTTGCCTTTTCTTAGTATGAGTGGATGGATTCACGAAGAACATCTATATAATTTTGTAATGTTTGGGAAGATAGGTCAGAATTTTGATTCAAAACTTAAAGGAACAAATTATCGAAGGAGTCACCAGACGATTACTCCGGAGATTTACCAATGTCTCCAATATATCCGAGAATGGGGGGATAAAGATTCGGTGATCGTTTCGCCCTTTGCTGACTTGCCCGACGGAAGACACTTAGCTTTTTGGACAAGTGCGTTTGGCGAAAGAACAGCGTATTTGGAGGGATATGAGCCGGGGGGTGAGAGCATTATAAAATATTCAGGTTTGTCGGAGGTTAAGAGAAGAGTTGAGATTATAGAAGGGATTTATAAAAATTACAGTGTGCCTAAGGAAATGCATAATCATAAATATCTGTTTATCGTTAAAAGAACGGTAAAGAAGGAATATGAAGGGAGATATTTGGTAGATACCTTATTTGAAAATGCTGAATGGAGTGTAGTAGGGATCGGGGATGAGAGGAGATATTAAGAGTGGAAGTAGGGATTTGATGAAAATATCGAGGTGTGTGAAAAAAATAAAGGGGGTTAGAATGAAATGATCAAAACCTTTTCTTTCGGTTTCATTGCCATCTGTCTTCTCTCGGTGGCCCAGACCTGTTTGAAAGTTGGTCTGAACCATATTGGCGGATTTAGTCTGGCTGAGGGACTATTGGGTTTGTTAAAGTTGCTGACCACGGGGTGGGTCATTGTAGGAATTGCCTGCTATATCTTGAGTTCAATTATTTGGCTGGAGGTCCTGTCAAAATTGGATTTTAGTTTGGCCTTTCCGATGGTTGGCTCCACTTACGTCTTTGCCTTACTGATCGGCCATTTCATTTTCCATGAAACATTGAATTGGGATCGATTGCTAGGCGTAGGTTTTGTCATCCTTGGAATTTTCTGTTTAGTAAGAAGTGGCATCAAATAAGAACGTACCTCTCCGTGCTGATAGGATTCCGGGGAGAAAGGAGCAGACTAATGAAGAGGACAATAGATGAATTAGCTATTTTTGGTGGGTCTCCTGCCTTTAAGGAGGAGCTACACGGTTTCCGCCCGAATATAGGGAATCGCGAGCATTTTTATGACCGATTGAATGACATTCTCGACCGACGTTGGTTGACCAACAATGGTATCTATGTCCAAGAGTTCGAAAAAAGCGTTGCTGACATGGTCGGTGTCAAACACTGTATCGCTACGTGCAATGCTACTGTCGCCCTGGAGATCGCGATCAGAGCAATTGGTCTGAGTGGCGAGGTGATCATTCCCTCGTTCACGCATATCGCTACAGCTCATGCGCTATGGTGGCAACAAATTGTACCGGTTTTTTGCGATATTGATCCATTGACTCATAACATCGATCCACAAAAAGTAGAGCAAATGATTACCCCCCGTACAACAGGCATCATTGGGGTCCATTTATATGGGAGAGGTTGTGATGTCGATGCTCTGACGGAAATCGCTCATCACCACAACCTCAAGCTGTTGTTTGACGCTGCTCATGCTTTTGGCTGTACCAAACAGACACAGATGATCGGCAGATTTGGAAATGCGGAGGTATTCAGTTTTCATGCAACCAAATTCCTTAACACCTTTGAGGGTGGAGCGGTCATGACCAATGATGATGACCTAGGCAAAAAAATACGACTGATGAAGAACTATGGATTCTCCGGGTATGATAACGTCATTTATATCGGTACAAATGGAAAAATGAATGAGGTCTCGGCCGCCATGGGACTGACAAACCTTGAGAGCCTCAAGGAAACCATTCAATACCAATACGGGAACTACAAACAGTATCAGCAGGAGCTGGAGGGGATCCCAGGGCTTTCTTTGATAGATTACCCAGAAGATGAGCGAAATAATTATTGGTATATCATTCTGGAGGTTGATGATCAGGCGACAAATGTCAATCGGGATGAATTGATTGAAATCCTTCACGCTGAACATATCCTGGCGCGACGCTATTTTTATCCAGGCTGTCATCGAATGGAGCCCTATCGCTCCTTTTTCCCCCATGCAGGCCTTCTGCTCCCTAACACGGAACGCGTCGCGAAACGTGTAATGAGCCTTCCAACAGGAAGTATGATTGAAAAGGGGGAGATCACAAAGATTTGTCAAATATTGAGACTGGTGGTTGAAAATGGTTCAGAGATCTCTCATAAAATGAGGGATAGAAATGGTCAGGAAGACTCCGTGGAGACGCATTCCACATGAGATTCCCGTCAAAGCCATCCAAAAGGCGGAGATCTATCGTCAGTAACAACTTAGAGAGGAGATCGTATGGAAAGAACAGAGCCTGGATTGATCGATTATTCGATTGTGATTCCGGTCTACTTTAATGAAGGATCATTACAGGAGACAATGGCGATAATTAACACAGAGGTCATCACACGGAACCCTGGACTTCGGAGTGAAGTGATCTTCGTGGACGACGGCTCAGGTGATGGTTCATTGCAAGAATTATTGCAAATCCGGGCGATCCATCCAGACCTAGTCAAAGTGATTAAGCTGACCCGGAATTTTGGTCAAGTGAGCGCTTTGCAGGCTGGTTTTTCGTATGCAAAGGGAAGTTGTGTCATTGCGATGGCAGCCGACAGTCAGGATCCAGCAGGTCTGATCAATGAAATGTTAGAAGCACATTTGAAGGAGAAATATGAGATCGTTGCCGGCCAGAGGGAGGGGCGTGATGAGAGCTACTATAGAATCCTGACCTCAAAAATTTTTTATAAATTAATTAGAAAGTTAAGCTTTCCAAATATGCCCCAAGGCGGATTTGATTTTGTTTTGCTCGGACGAAAGGTTGTGGAACTGTTATTGAGAAATAAGGAGGCTCACGGATTCCTCCAAGGACAAATTCTATGGACCGGATTCAAAACAAAATTCCTCAAGTACCGGAGGCAAAAACGTAAGGTTGGCAAATCTCGCTGGACATTTGGTAAGAAGCTAACTTACTTGATCGATGGTGTGATGAGTTATTCATTTTTCCCAATTAGGCTTATTTCATTCTTAGGCATGCTCTTTTCCTTAGGTGGGTTTCTCTACGCATTAATAGTAATCGTTACGAAGATATTTTGGGGTATTGCAGCAACAGGATGGGCGCCTCTCATGGTTGTTATTTTGGTTATCGGAGGATTTCAGATGCTGATGTTAGGTATTATTGGTGAATATTTGTGGCGTTCGCTTGCACAACAGAGAAATCGGGATCCGTATATCATAGAGGCACTGTACGACAACGAACAGCGTAACATAAATCGCGCTGATACGACACAAGAATAAGGCCATCCTTCCATTTTTTAGAGACACTGGAAACATTTGGAAGTTTGTTGGCTTGGATAAATGGATAATGGATAGTTCGCGTAATGTTCGAGTGGAAAACCGTGCTACCGGAATCGGATTGACAGAGAGACCGATTTACACCACTCATCTCCAGATCATTTCTAAGGAGGTCCGAAATGGTTCATAACAACCAAGAAGTTTTAGAGTTTTGGGACCAGGACAAAGTCGAGTCTATGTATGACAAGCACCTTTTGGCTGCTGAGATTGCCATGATCGCTCGAAGACTCAAGCCGGGAGCAAAGATTCTTGACGCCGGTTGTGGTGAAGGAGAAGGTACTCTGGCGTATGCTTCAATTCATGGGACAACTGTCCATGCTGCGGATTATTCTAAGACGAGGTTGTTAAAGGCACAAAGTAGATTAAGCGGGATGCAAAATGTGAGCCTTCGACACGTTGACTTTTTGCAGGATAGACTCCCGCTTGATGAAGATTATGATTTTATCGTTTCACAAAGATTTCTCATCAACTTGATGGAGTGGGGGTTACAGGAAAAAGTCTTGCAGAAGCTTGTTAGTCTGCTTCGGCCGGGAGGAAGATTACTTATTTTAGAGGGTAGCACACAAGGTGCTGATGAATTGAACTCGTTTAGATCAATTTGGGGATTACCGCCGATCCCGATTAAATGGCATAACTTGTTTCTCGATGACGCGGTCTTGATCGCTTTCATGAACTCTTGTAGATGTACTCTTGTCGAGTGGGACGGATTGGGGAGTTACTTTTTGTTGACGAGAGGAATCAGGCCGATCTTTGACAAGGAATTGAACTGGGATTGCGATTTCAATCGCATCAGTGCCAGTGCTGAACTCAGGAGCATTCTTGAGATGGGCCTCCGCTTTTCCCGACTTAAACTATTCGTGTTTGAAGTAAACAAAGCATGACTACAGAAAAAAGACCACTACCAAAGATTGGCATAGAAGACTTGGCAATCTTGGGCGGAGCAGCTGCCTTTTCTGAGGCACTGCACGTTGGCCGCCCCAACATCGGCGACCGCACAGCGTTGCTTGACCGGATCAACGATCTGCTGGATCGCCACTGGCTGACCACGCCCTGACTTTGGGCGTGATTGTGCGAACCGTAGTTATCCAGAAACATGTGAATGGCCAGGTCTTTGGGAGTTTCACGATCGGTCTGGCGCAGAAATTGCCGGAATTCAATGTTCCGATGCCGCGGATAACAAGAGCCGATGACCTTCCCCTCCAGCACATTCAATGCTGCAAACAGGCAGGTGGTCCCATTGCGCTTGTAGTCATGGGTAATCGTCCCACAACGTCCTTTTTTCATGGGGATCCGGACTGCGTCTGGTCCAGAGCCTGCACCTGCGATTTCTCGTCCACGCACAAAACAACGGCCTTGTCCGGGGGCTTCAGGTTTAGCTTACTATGTAAGCGCGTCTGGAGAGAGAAGAGTATTCTCATGTTTATGGCAACCTTGGCGGATGGACAAGGACATTTATCGACAACCAGTGGCATTGCGTTGAGATGTATTTAAATAATCCTTCTGGAATTATAAGATTGTGGATTGATGGAATAAATACCATAAATGCGACTGGCCCGCGTCCAAGAAGCCCTTCTTGGTCTGCCGTTAGAATTCTCGTAAACAATAGCATTAATGATGGTAATGCCTGGGCTGCTTATGTGGACTTAGATGATATTGCCATCGCAATTGACACTTATACTGGATTCGTATTGGATTCAAGCAGGAGGCCGATGATAGGCCCGTCTGCGGGGGGTAGCCTTCCGTCAGCCGTGCAGAAGAGGTCAGAATAGTCCCCATAGCTGCGTTTTAGCCGCCAATTGTTATTTGTGCAGGCTTATCGCTGGATTAGGGATACATCAAAAATCATTCAGAAATGAACCCACCCGTTAGAATCCTAACTGATATTCAGATAAAGCAGAGTTCGATCTGGGTTAAGAATGTGGATTATGTTGGCAGTCTGAGTTGGAGACTTAATATCATAAGCCACATACCCGCGAAGTTCAGAACTAAGTTAAGCCGTTTCCTTGATTTACTAATGATAATTAAATACCGAAATAAATATGATGTAGTGATCAACGCCTCTATAAAAACTGGTGAGCTCTTTTCACTGTTCAGAAGTATTTTTCGAAGCAGAAAACCCAAACATATCATCCTTGAACTGATGTTAGATGAGGAAAGAAGCGATTTAAGGTGGAAAATTAAGAAAAAGATTCAGCAATTTATTTTTTCATCAGTAGATCTGATTTTCGTTTCATCGACAAGTGAAACAGAAAGTTATTCCGAGAGATTTAAAATGCCAAAAGACCGATTTAGATTTCTCCCTTTTCACACGAATGTGATTGAGCCAAGGATAATGAATCATTCGGACAATTATATTCTCAGCGCTGGAAAAACAGGAAGGGATTACGTGACCCTTGCGGAGGCGGTTCGGAGAATAGATGGAAAAGTCATTATCGTAAGTGACAAATTAAGTGTTAAGAATGTCATATTTCCACCCAATGTCGAAGTATTATTTGATATTCCTTATCAACAATACCTGGACCTGCTGTATGATTCCCTACTTGTTGTTGTACCACTGAAGAGATTAGTGAAGTCAACAGGCCAGGTTGCTATATTGGAGGCTATGGCATTGGGAAAGCCAGTCATTGCTACGGAAACGACCGGTACTGTAGATTATATCCAATCGGGATTGAATGGTGTTTTGGTGCCGGTTGGTGATGCGAAGGCCCTCAGAGAGGCAATTGAGGAATTGATAAATAATCACGAATTGTATGGGAGAGTTTTAAGTAATGCTTTTGAATCCGTTAGCAATCGTTATACGTTTGATCGCTATACTGGGAATATACTTGATGTGGCAAGAGAAATTGTTGGCGATGCTTGGTGTAGGAATTATGGGAATTGAGGGTAAATGGTGTGGGCGTCCAAGATACTTTCTGAAATTCTCTTCGATCTTTCTTGGGGATAGGAGAATTAGGAAGGGTATATGCATGGAGATTTGAAAGCCATTCTGTCTTTTAGGTAGAGGGCATATAAGGAAGGGCTGGAATGACAACTTATCTCGTGACAGGTGGAGCGGGGTTTATAGGTAGCAATTTTGTTCTCTTCGAACGAAAGCATAAATATTCGAGGGTCGTCAACGTTGATCTTCTAACCTATGCGGGGAACTTAATGAATCTTGAGCCCCTTAGAGGAGATCCTGACCATATCTTTATTCAAGGGGATATAGGAGATCGGACTATTATCGAGGATGTTTTTAAGAAGTTTCGTCCGTGTGGAATTGTTAATTTTGCAGCCGAGTCGCATGTAGATCGATCTATTGATGGTCCTGAGGCCTTCATTCAAACCAACATAGTTGGCACATTTCATCTGTTAGAGGAGGTTCGCGGCTATTGGGATTGTCTTCCTATTGAAGAAAAGGAGTCTTTTCGGTTTTTGCATGTTTCAACTGATGAGGTCTATGGATCTTTAGGAGCGGAAGATCCTCCTTTCCATGAACAAACACCATACGCTCCAAACAGCCCATATTCTGCTTCGAAAGCTGCGAGCGACCATCTGGTACGGGCCTACTATCACACATATGGATTACCAACAATAACAACAAACTGTTCAAATAATTACGGGCCGAGACAATTTCCAGAAAAGTTGATTCCTCTAATGATAATGAATGCCTTGAATGGGAAACCCTTACCTGTATATGGGGAGGGTCTGAATGTTCGTGACTGGTTGTACGTAGAAGATCACTGTGAGGCTCTGCATTTGGTTTTGGAGAAGGGGCAAGTTGGAGAGGTATACAACATAGGGGGACGCTGCGAAAAAACAAATTTGGAGATAGTGGAAACACTTTGTGACCTCATAGACAAGATTTATCCGGAGTCTCCACTTGTTCCTCATTCCTCGCTTATAACATTTGTAAAAGACCGTCCTGGCCATGACCGGCGTTATGCCATTGATTGTTCCAAGATCGAAAGAGAATTGGGATGGAAGCCTAAAGGAACTTTTGAGAGTGGATTGAAAAAAACAATTCAATGGTACCTCGAGAACCCCGATTGGGTGAAATCAGTTCAAACGGGGGCATACAGGGAATGGATTCAACGACACTATTCAATTGAAAAATGAGAATTACAAATTTAAAAATGCAAAATAATAGCAACTTATTTTCAATTTGCATTTTGCACTTTACAATTTTCAATGCCTGAGGGAGGTTTAAAAATGTACCCCTTACAACTTACACCTTACAACTCGCGACTGACGCTTCACGGTAGATGCTTCAAAGGTATCATCCTTGCCGGTGGAGCTGGAACCCGGCTTTTTCCAATTACTAAAGTAGTCAATAAGCAACTTCTACCAGTTTATGATAAACCCATGATTTATTACCCCTTATCTATTCTTATGCTATCTGGGATCCGCGATATTCTCATCATATCCACGCCTGCAGATCTTCCAAGGTTTAAGGATCTATTAGGAGAAGGCAACCAATGGGGCCTAAAGTTCTTTTATGCCGAGCAACCACGGCCAGAAGGTCTTGCCCAGGCTTTTATTATTGGAAATGAATTTATCGGGAAAGACAATGTGTGCTTGATCTTAGGCGACAATATCTTTTATAGTCATGGTCTTCAAGAAATCCTTAGCAAAGCTACCCAGGTTGATAAAGGTGGGCTCATCTTTGGGTATTGGGTGAAGGATCCGGGAAGATACGGGGTGGTTGAATTTGACGAGTCAGGTAAAGTTCTTAGTATTGAAGAAAAGCCTTCTAAACCCAAATCTCATTATGCAGTCCCGGGTCTCTATTTTTATGATAATGACGTGGTTAGGATTGCATCTGACCTTAAACCATCGGCTCGTGGAGAGTTTGAAATTACAGATGTAAATAAAGAATATCTAAGGAGAGGAGAGCTCCGTGTTAAGCTACTCGGCAGAGGTTTTGCGTGGTTGGATACCGGGACCCATGAGTCGCTGCTTGAAGCATGTAACTTCATTGAGACCATTGAAAAACGTCAGGGATTGAAGGTGGCATGCCTTGAGGAGGTGGCCTTTCGGATGGGGTATATTACTGCAGACCAGGTTTGCTCTCTCGCAGAGCCACTATGTAAAAATGAATATGGACAGTACTTACTCCAAATGATAAATGATACGTTATTCAAAGGAATCTCTCAAGAGAATTAATATCTTTTGTTGTGTGAGATATCAAGAAACTTCATTATTTAGGGAAAAAGGAAGATGTGCGGAATTTTTGGGATAGTTTCGTCAAAGACTGACAGGCATCAATTAGAAGTCTCAACGGATACATTGAGGCATAGGGGACCTGATGATTCCGGGTTTTTTATTGGTGCAAATGTTGGATTTGGTCATAGAAGATTAAGTATCATCGATTTAGAAGGTGGGCATCAGCCCATTTTTAATGAAGATAGCTCAAAGTGTATCATATTTAATGGTGAAATCTATAATTTCATGGAACTCAGGGAAGAATTGCTTCGGAAGGGACATAGATTTTCTACTCGAAGTGATACAGAAACCATTCTACATGCTTATGAAGAATGGGGAAAGTCTTGTGTTGACCACTTGCGAGGCATGTTTTCTTTTGCCATATGGGATTCAAGAGAAAAGACCCTTTTTCTTTCAAGGGATAGGTTTGGTATAAAACCTCTCTTTTATGGAGAACATAGAGGAAGTTTCTATTTTGCCTCTGAAATGAAAGCCATCCTTGCTATTTCTGATTTTCCAAGAGAGATTGATGAGGTGGCCTTGGTAAATTATTTTACATTGTCATATATTCCTGCGCCATTAACCATTTTCAAAAGTATCAAAAAGCTTTTGCCAGGGCACACATTAACATACCATAATGGTCAGTTTGAAATCAGCAAGTATTGGGATCTCTATTTTGTTCCTAATCGAAACAAAGATGAGGACTATTTCATTCAGGGTTTTATGAATCTTCTACAAGAGGCGGTTAAGATACGATTGATTAGTGAGGTACCACTTGGTGCCTTTCTAAGCGGAGGGATAGACTCGAGCACAGTGGTGGCCTTGATGAGCAGGGTCAGCGAATCTCCAGTAAAAACCTTCACTATTGGATTTGGAGGAAATGTAGGAGGATATCTGGATGAGCGGAAATATGCAAAACTGGTCGCCGACCATTATAGAACAGATCACAAGGAATACGAAGTATTCCCTCAACCCCAAGGGTTGATTGAAAAAATTGTTCGTGCCTTTGATGAACCCTTTGCAGATGATTCTACAATACCTTCGTTCTTTGTCTGTAAAACTGCAAGAGAAAATGTGACAGTTGCCCTATCAGGGTTAGGGGGTGATGAGGTTTTTGCAGGGTACGAAAGGTACCTCGGATTAAGGTTTAGTCGGATATATAAGAATATCCCATTATTTTTTAGGGAAAATTTCTTTCAGAAGTTCGTGGAGAGCCTGTCTGAAAGAGGAGATGGGCACTACACTGTAAACCATATGAAACGGTTTGTGCGTTCAGCTTCACTAAAGCCTGATTTAGCCTATTTAGGCTTTATTTCCAAAATGAATTCGGGAATTGAAGGTTCCTTTTTTAGCGAACCGGAAAGATTCGAAGAGCATAGAAATTCGTGCCAGGATCTCATTCTCTCTTACTTCAACTCACCCAATATTTCGGATGAACCAGATTCATTAAATCGAGCTTTCTACTGTGATATCAAGACTTATCTCCCCGAAGATATCCTTGCCGTGACAGACAGAATGAGTATGCATCACGCTTTGGAGGTAAGAGTTCCTTTTCTTGATCATAAATTCATAGAATTTTGCGCAACGATCCCTCCGGAGATGAAGGTGAAGTGGTTCAGAAAAAAATATTTATTGAAAAAAGGAGTCAAAAATCTCTTGCCTGAACAAGTGATCCAGCACCGAAAACAAGGCTTCGTAGGGCCAATGGCTCAGTGGCTGAAGAATGATTTAAAGCCCTATGTATTGGAGACCTTGTCAGAAAAGAATCTAAAAAGACATCACCTTTTTAATTATCAGACTATTCAAACTGTATTAAGGGAGCATTTCTCTGGAAAGGAAATTCATGACACCTTGATATGGTCTATGGTGATATTTCAGAAGTGGTTCGATTTGTACATTGAGAAGAGGAACTAATCCATTAATATGGAAATAATTTTCTTTTCATTGCTTTTTTTATCGATTTATTCCTACTCTGTTTATCCTGCAGTCGTTTATATCCTGTCGCGACTTTTGGTTAATTCCTGGCACAAAAGAGATATTACGCCTCAGACCACCATTATCATTTCAGTTTACAACGAGGAAACTGTAATCGGGGAGAAGGTAAAGAATACGCTGTCGCTGGGATATCCAGAAGAGTCGCTTGAGATTATTGTTATCTCAGACGGTTCAAGTGATAGGACGAACGAAATTGTCTCCCAGTTCAAGGATTCAAGGTTAGTCTTAAAAGCTTTTCCGGAAAGAGCTGGGAAAACAGCATGTCTTAATAGGGTTGTTCCTGTGGCGAAAGGGGACATTATTCTTTTTACAGATGCCAATTCGATGTTTCCTTCCGACATGTTGGCTAAGATGGTAGGGAATTTCTCAGATGACCAGGTGGGTCTTGTAACAGGGTGGACAAAATACAGTATTCCCGGAGAAACCGAAAAGGCTGCAGGTATTTATTCCAGGCTCGAAATGTGGACGAAACACTGGGAAAGTCTTACTTCCTCATGTGTAGGGGCAGATGGAGCGATATTTGCAATTAGAAAAACCCTTTTTAAGCCGCTAAAAGACCAAGATATTAACGATTTCGTTATTCCCCTCAATGTCATTTCCCAGAGCAAAAGAGTTGTTCTTGATCCTGAAGTTTATTGTTTTGAAGAACCCTCAATGGATGGAATAAGAGAATTTCGACGCCAGTCGAGAATAACCAACCGAACTCTTCGAGCCATCTGGACAAATCTCGGCTTTCTAAACCCTTGCTCTTACGGTTTATTCTCTTTTTTTCTTCTATCTCACAAGCTTTTGAGATTCTCAGTTCCCTTCTTTATAACAGGTGCTTTCTTAATCAATATTCTCCTTTTAAATGTTTCTAATATCTACATTGCATTCTTTTTGATTCAGATTTTCTTGTTTGGTCTTGGCATAGCCGATATCTCAGGGAAGATGAAGGGAAAACTGACGAATATCTGTAAATTTTTCTTGATTACTTTATCAGCTCAATTTATCGGTTGGATAAGGGTGTTCAGGGGATTCCCTGACACAACGTGGACCCCCCAGCGCTAAAGAGAAAAACCCGAAGGCATTTATAAAATTTGTTTTATAAAAAGGGACCAGATTGTTTTAAAAAACTACTCAGTTTTTTTAGCAGTTTATAATAGGAATGTTAGGGCATCAATATTTAGAAGAAATGAAGATTTATAATAAATAAGGAAAAAGATTGAGCCCTGCGGGGGACCTTTTATACGAAATTTATGGGGAAGGGGATGGGGAGAAAGAACATATGGTTGGTTACCTTATGGTTATGTTTTAAGAGGACTTTCAGAACATTTTTGGTCTGTTATGAGGAGAGAATGGGTTTAAACAAACCAATTCAGATAAAAGAAAGTATATAAATTGGTATGAAGATTTCCTTCATAATTTCATTTGTTGTCCTCCTTTTTTGCATTGGATTAACCGTACTCGTTTTGGCTCGCGACAGGCGATCCTTTGTTCACTGGACATTTGCCATTGGAATGATTGCCCTCGGTTTGGAAGCAGGGTTTCTGGGTTTGAGCTTCCAATCGTCTTCTGAATTCCAGATGCTTTATTGGCAGCGTCTTAGAATCGGCGCAACCTCTTTTTTACCGGGGATATGGCTTGTTTTTAGCTTGAGCTATGGCCGGGAAGAAAGTTATAAGGAATTATTGGGGAAACAAAAATGGATCGTCGCTGGCATCTTTATCCTGCCTATCATCCTTTCGACTTTTTTTAGGAAATCCTTCTTTAAAGGTGAACCCCTTCTGGATCAATACGAATCGTGGTTGCTCCTTCTCGGATGGTCAGGATACGTTTTCTTTATTGTTTTTTTGCTTGGCAGTGTCTTAATTCTGATGAATCTGGAAAAAACGTTTCGGGCATCGACGGGGGCAATCAGGTGGCAGATAAAATTCATGCTCCTGGGCCTCGGTAGTCTGTTTGCAGTTCGTATTTACACCAGCAGCCAAACCCTTCTTTATTCCACGCTGAATCCCTTGCTGGACACGTTCAATGCGGGGGTGATTGTTGTGGCCAACCTCTTGATTCTTTTTTCTCTTCTTCGTTCGAGGCAGTTCAATGTGAATATTTATCTCTCACAGACCTTCTTATACAATTCATTCATTGTCCTCATCGTGGGAATCTATCTTATTTCAATCGGAATCCTGGCAAAGGCAATACAGTATTTCAATAGCAGTCAGGGGCTTTTCTTTAAGTCTTTATTGATCTTCCTCTTGCTCTTGGGGTTGACGATTTTAATCCTATCAGAAGAGGTCAGGCACCGTTTAAGAGAGTTCATCAGTCGGCATTTTGGCCAACCTCAATATGACTATCGCCGGGAATGGAGGGAGTTCACCAAACGGACCACTTCTTTAGTGGATGTCCATCAACTCAGCGCAGCCGTTGTAAAAATGGTGGCCGAGACGTTTGGAGTCTCTTCTGTTTCGATATGGTTTTTTAATGAGTTGGAGGGAAACTTTGCATTGATTGGATCTACTGTCTTCTCAAGACTCGGAGCAAGAAGGTTGAAGGTACCTGTTGAAAATCGACAGGAGATCATCTCTGAAATCCGGAGTCAATCCA